>Ga0209646_1000174_pt1 | contig 84479 bp, 78 predicted proteins | sample AraplaL_Col_mTSA_FD_184259 | JGI IMG/M metagenome (GOLD analysis project Ga0209646, IMG submission 184259) | Arabidopsis root microbial communities from the University of North Carolina, USA - plate scrape CL_Col_mTSA (SPAdes) (version 2) | ecosystem: Host-associated > Plants > Roots >...
CCGCCGATGACGGTCTTATTTGGCAGGGACGGCGGCCAGCATCTCGTGGCTGCCGGTGGTGCGTTCCGGCGCCTTGTGCACCATGGTATAGGCGTAGTCCACGCCCATGCCGTAGGCGCCCGAGTGCTCGCGCACGATGGCCATGACGGCGTCGTAGGTCTCGCGGTGCGCCCAGTCGCGCTGCCATTCCAGCAGCACCTGCTGCCAGGTCACCGGCACCACGCCGGCCTGGATCATGCGCTGCATGGCGTAGTCGTGCGCTTCCTTCGAGGTGCCGCCCGAGGCATCGGCCACCATGTAGATTTCGTAGTCGCCTTCGGCCATGGCGCACAGCGCGAAGCTGTTGTTGCATACCTCGGTCCACAGGCCCGAGACGATGACCTTCTTCTTGCCGTTGGCCTTGAGCGCGTCGCGCACTTTCTGGTCGTCCCACGAGTTCATCGACGAGCGTTCCAGCAGCGGCTTGCCGGGGAAGACGTCCAGCAGTTCAGGGTAGGTGTGGCCGGAGAACGCTTCGGTCTCGACGGTGGTGATGGTGGTCGGGATGTTGAACACCTTGGCGGCCTTGGCCAGTCCCACGGTGTTGTTCTTCAGCGCCTGGCGATCCATCGATTGCACGCCGAAGGCCATTTGCGGCTGGTGGTCGATGAAGATCAACTGGCAGTTCGTCGGGGTCAATACTTCAAGTTTAGGGTTGGTCATGATAGCGTCCATTTCGATGAGTTGGGTACGGCGCCCGCTGCGTTCAGCGCGGCTGCGATCATCTTAGGATGGACGCCCAAGCCGCACCACTGGCTAAATGGAGAGTTTGGACTAACCTTTTACAGGCCGCGTCAGCGCGCCGGCATCTGCTGGTTGAGGAAGGCCACGGTGGCGTCGACTGTGGGTTGCAGCCAGGAGTCGAACAGCCAGAAGGAATGTGGCGTATCCGGCAATACCAGCGTGCGGCTGGCCACGCCGGCCTGCGCCATCGCGGCCGCCATCGCCTCGCGGCCGGAGGAAAAGCGCGGCTGCGCGCTGGCGATGAACAGGATGGGCGGCATGCCGGGCCGCACGTAGCGGATCGGCGAGGCTTGCTCCCACAGGGCGCGCTTTTCTGCGTAGCGCCCGCCCAGCCAGGCGCCGGCAGCCGACGGGTGCTTGGCCGGGTCGTCCTCGTGCTTCAATGCGAGTTCCGTCGTGAAGTCCGACAGGCCGTCGATGTCGACGATGGCTTGCACCGCGCTCGATACGGCGCCCTCACCTTCGCCCGCGCCGGGGTCGAACTGCGCGAGGTGGCCGGTGACGCCGGCCAGGCTGGCGATCTGGCCGCCGGCCGAGCCGCCCGCCAGTGCGATGCGTTGCGGATCCAGGTGGTACTGGCCGGCGTGGGCGCGCACCCAGCGCACGGCGGCGCGGGCGTCGTGGATGGCGGCGGGATATGGCGCCTCGCCGGACAGGCGGTAGCTGATCGCGGCGGCCGCGTAGCCCTGCTGCGCCAGCCGCACGGCCATCGGCGCGAACTCGGAACGGAAGCCGGAGCGCCAGCCGCCGCCGTGCACCAGCACCACCACCGGCATGCCGACGTCGGCGCGCGCGGCCAGCGGCAGGTAGAGGTCGAGCTTCAGGCAGCGCTCGCCGTGTTGCGCGTAGGTCAGGCCTTCGATGCGGTTCACGTCCACCGGCAGCGCCGCGCTGGCGATGCGGATGGACGGATAGTCGCGCGCCAGTTTGGCATACGTGTGTTGTGCGTCGTAGGTGTTGGCGGGATCGGGCGGCGGCTCAACACAGGGCGCGGCCGATGCCGCCGCGTGCAGGCACAGCGCGGCAAGTGCGGACAGGAGACGGACGGCGGCGGGTTCGGGCATCATAGCCGCCGAGTATGCCACACGCGGCGGCTAGCGGAGCGGCGCTAGCGCGGCTGCGGCTCGGGAGCGGCGGCTCGCGGTACAGTCGCTAGCGGAGCGGCGCTAGCGCGGCGGCGGCCCGGGAGCGGCGGCTCGCGGTGCAGTCGCTAGCGGAGCGGCAGCCAGGCGGGTTTGGTGTCGGTGTGCAGTTCGCGCTGCACCGGGCCGTCGTACTCGGGCTCCAGCGTGCCGAGGGTGATGGCGATACGGTCCGGCGCCTGCGTGCTGCGCCAGAACAGCGTCGAGCCGCAGACTTTGCAGAAGCCGCGCCGCCCGTGCGAGGACGAGGCGTATTCGGTGATCAGGTCGGCGCCGCGCTCGACCACGTAGCCGGCGGCGGCCACGTTCGCATACGTGCCGGCGGCGGCGCCGTGCTGCTTCTGGCACATGGTGCAGTAACAATGGCTGGCGTGGCTGACCGGCAGGTCCGCCCGGTATGCCACGCCGCCGCACAGGCAACTGCCGTGCAAGTGGCCGGTTTCATTCATGGTGTTCGCTCCGTGGTCGTGGCGCCAGCCGCCATGATGCCAACAGCGCGCATGCCGCGTCAATCCCGTTTTGACGTGTCCGGCCTGTTCGGCTTGGCCTGCGCAGCCTCGGCCACGGGTTCGCGCGGACGGCGCCGGCGTTCGGGGAACAGGAAGCCCACCCGCTCGCCCACCGCCGAACACGCGGCGATCAACTTGAGCGCGGCCATCGGTTCGGTGAACGCCACCGACGAGGCGGCGGCCAATGTCTTTTCCGTGGTCGGCAATTCGGTGGTGAACAGGCCGTCGATGGCCAGGAAGCGCACGGACCGGATCTGCAGTTCGCGCGCGATGGTTTCCTGGCTTGCGCTTTGGGCGAGCACGTTGCCGCCGGCGCTGAGCGTCATCATGACCACACCGAGTTCCCGCGAAAACGCGACTTCTGCGTTTTGCATTCCACTTCCTCCAAAAAAAGACCGCCTCGGTGCGAGGCGGTAAGGGTAGAGACCACAGGACGAGGTCTATAGAAATGGATATTGCCATTTAGAAATTACGGGCGTGTGACATGCTCCTGCATTTGCGGGTGGTCTTTGACGATTTGCGCCGATAGTCGCTGGATGCGGGCGATTTTTTCCTCGACCTTGGCCAGTTGCTCGGGCGGGATGCCGGCCTGGCGGCCGCGTTCCAGGTCGGCCTGCAGGCGCGGCAGCTCGGTGGCGGCGGCCGCGACATAGGCGCCCAGCAGGCGGGTGTGCTGGGCTTCTTCGTATTGTTGGTAGGCTTTGGGGTCGGCCAGTTGGGCCGGCGTGGGCGCGCTGCGCGGTTGCGTATCACGCTCGATCGGCGGGGTGCGCGGGTCGCCGTTCTCGCGCGCGGCCGACATGGTCATCCAGGCCGAGGCGCTGCTGTCGACCGGCGTCAGTGGGACGAACTTCAATTCGCGCGCGGGTGGCTCCGGCGTGGCGGGCGGCCATTGGGCGGAGTGGGCGGCGCCGGCGCCGGCTTGCGACGGGCCCTGCCCTGCTTCGGCGCGCGGTAGTGGCGCAGCGCCGTCGGCGCGCCAGGCCATCCAGCCGGCAGCGGTCAGCAGCAATACGGCGCCCGCGATCACAGCCCGTTTCATTTGGCGTCCAGGGTTTGCAGCGGCTGGTCCAGCAGGCCGCGGTTGATATCGATCTGCGCGGTATGCAGCAGCTGCTGGCGCAGCGCGCTCAATTGCGTTTGCGCGGTGCTGCGCGCCAGCGCGTTGCTGGCGGCATAGCGCACCGCTTCGGAGTCGGGCGCCTGGTAGCCCATCACGCGTTGCTCGACCTGGATGATTTCCCATGCGGCAGCGTCGTGCGGACCGGCGGGCGTACGGATGGGGCGCGATGACGGACCTTCCGGCTGGGCCAGCGCCAGTTGTGCCAGCCAGTCCGGCTTGCCTTCATGGCGTATCCAGCCGAGCGTGCCGCCGGCGTTGGCGTCGGCGGCGATGGAGTGTCGGCGCGCGGTGGCGGCGAAGTCGGCGCCGTTGTTCAGCGCTTTGTAGGCCGTCTGCGCGCTGGCTTCATCGGCCAGGCGGATGTGGCGCGCCTTGACCCGCTCGATGCGCGTGAACTCGCTGCGGTGGCGGCTGTAGTAGGCCGCGACCTGCGTTGGCGTCACTTCGCTCGCCAGACGCTGCAACAGGGGGCTGGTGCTTTCGATGTCGTCGCCGATGCCGTGCAGTTGACGCAGCGCTTGTACCTCGCTGCGTTCAGCCAGCGCGCGGCGCAGGTCGGCGATGGCGGTGTCGCCAAAGCGGCGGCGGCTCCAGTCGAGCACAAAGCGGGCGGCCAGGTCCTGCCTGGCTTGCTGCTGCAGGAAGTCCGGCTGCCGGTTGTACAGCGCCACACGGCCTTGCACGTTCTGGCGCCGGTAGATGTCGTACAGCGTGACCGTGCCGGCGCCGGATGGCAGCGTGTAACGCAACAGCACGACGTCGCGGGCGCGCATGAGTTGTCCGGCGTTGAGCGTGAACTCCAGCTTGAGTTGCTCGGGCTTGCCGAATACGGCGTCCAGCGCGCCAGGCGTGGGCTTGGCCTGGTCGACGATGAGGCCGTCGAGCGTGCCGCCTGGCAGCTGGCGCAGGGTTTGCTGCATGTTCTGGTCGTACAGGGTGCGCAGGGTTGCCACCAGTTGGTCGTCCAGCGCCACGTCGCGTGTGAAGCCGACTCGCTGGCCGGCGTACAGTTGCGTCTCGTCGAAGCGCTCGCGGGCGGCGGCCGACAGCAGGCGGTTGAGCACCACGTCTTCCAGCGCGGCGCTGCGGGCGGCCTGCGGCTCCTTCTGCCGCGCCAGGCGCCACAGCGCGTCGACGGTGAAGGCGGCCACCGGGGCGCCGTCGATGCGGGCGGCCAGCGCGGGATCGTTCAGCCGGTAGCTGACCGCAGCGGCGGCCGGCAGCGCCAGCGCGCCAGCCAGCAGCGCCAGGCACATCGAGCGCAGCAAAGAGCCCAGCAACGAGCGCGGCAGCAATGGCCGCGTCGATGCCGACAGCGGCGGCTGCGATGGCCGCGTCGATGCCGGCAGCGGCTGCGGCTCCGCCGGCTGCGTCGCTCGCTGCGCCGATTGCGGCATGGCTCGCCGCATCAATTGGCCAGGCGTTCGGCGGCGCGGTTGAGCACCATGACGACCATCGCGATCGAATGCGGGATCATCATCTGCGCCACGCGGGTGCGGTCGCCCTGGTCGGTGGACGACAGTACGATGCCGCCGTTGGCGTACGAGTAGCTACCGCCCTGCGTCAGCAGCGGACGGATATCGACCGCTGTCGGCGCCAGCGGCGTGAAGTCGGCCAGCGCGGCGGTCACCAGCGCCGGATCGTTCAGATGCTGGGTGCTGTAGTTGTCGCGCACCCACTGCTCCCACGACGAGTGGTTGTGCGCCGACGTGGCCCATGTGTGGTGCGGCTGCAGCAGGTCGGTGGTGTGCAGCGTGAAGCCCAGGCTCTGCGCGGTCGGCTGCGCCAGGAACTGCTGCCACCAGTACTGTCCCAGGTTGTCGATCGGCTGGAATGGCATGGTCTCGAAATCGGCATACTGCGATGCGCTGGATACGCCGCCGAAGCGGTAGTGCGCCTCGGTCACGCCGTAGCTGTTGTACTTGCTGCTGTCGCCGAACCAGCCCTTCAGGCCGCCCGCCCCGTCGTCCAGGTAGTCGCCGTACAGCCAGCCGGCGGCCAGGTTGTCGATGTCGCCGGCCATGCCCAGCTTGGCGTAGTTGTAGCCGCCGAAGGGATTGCCGTGCACGTCCGCGCCGGAGGTGTGGTTCTGGAAGTGCCAGTACGAGGTGTACTTGACGATGCTCGCGCCCGCGCCCCACACCGGCGCCAGCTGGCAGTCGCCGGTCGAGGCGCCGCAGATGTAGGTGTCGGCGAAATCGTCAACGTCGTAGGCGCCCTGGCCCAGCGCCGCCGCGAACTGGTCCACGGTGAAGCCGGCCCGCGTCACGCCCGCCACCAGCTTGTTGTAGTTGGTGGTCGTTGGATGGGTCTTCATGTAGTTGACCGCGTCCAGAACGATCTGGCGGTGGGTCTCCTGCTCCCATGCGAGGGCGGGCGTGCTGGCGCATACGGCCAGGGTAAGGCTGGTGGCGATCAGTGCGGTTTTCATAGAGTCTCCTGGTAGGGGACTCGCATAGTACATTGGAAATATTGCTTTTTTTAGAATGACATCACTACCGAGTCCATGCTAGAAAATTGCTTGGAAGCATTTCCACTAGACCCCGGCACTGGGCAGATGGACGGTGAAGGCGGCGCCGCCGGCCGGCAGGTTGGCGGCCTCGATGCGGCCGCCGTGGCCTTGGACGATGGTCTGCGTCAGCGACAGCCCGAGGCCGACGCCGGCCGCCGCGCCGGAGCGCGCCGAAGCGCCGCGGTAGAAGCGCTCGAACAGGTGCGGCAGCTCGTCGACGCCGATGCCGGGGCCGCTGTCGGATACGGACAGGCAGGCCTGTTCGCCCTCCTGCCAGACACGCACTTCGACCGCGCCGCCGGCCGGCGTGAACTTGACGGCGTTCTCCAACAGGTTGACCACGATCAGCGTGGCCGCGCCTTCGCCGATGGCGGCGCGCACCGGCGTGTTGGCCGCCTGCAGCGTCAGGCGCACCTGGCGTTGCTGGGCCGTGGCCTGCGCGCGGCCGATGGCGGCGGTGGCGATCTCGCCGAGCGAGGTGGCGGCCGAAGCGTCGCGGTCCTGGCCGGCGTCGTAGCGGGCCAGCGCCAGCAGCTCTTCCACCAGCAAGGTCAGGCGCTCGACCTCTTCCATGCAGGAGCGCAGCGTGTCCACGTACTCGGCGGCGTCGCGCGGGCGGCGCAGCGTGATCTCGATCTCGGCGCGCAACCGCGACAGCGGCGAGCGCAGCTCATGCGAGGCGTCCGAGGTGAAGCGGCGCTGGATCTGGAAGCTCTGGTCGATGCGATCCAACATGTCGTTGAGGGTGTCGACCAGATGGCCGATCTCGTCGCGCGTGCCGGGGTGGATCAGGCGCTGGTCCAGGTTGCCCTCGCCGATGCGCTGCGCCTGGCCGACGATGTCGTCGATCGAGCGGAACACCCAGCGCGTGATCGAGGCGCTGGCCACGGTCAGCGCCACCAGCAGCGCCAGCGCCAAGGCCAGGAACATCACGCTGGCCGACGCCACCACATGGCGCACGTCGTCCAGCGAGCCGGCCACCTGCACCGTGTAGCGCAAGGGCGTGGCGCGCACCGGCAGCGAGACGATGCGCACCGGCTCCTCGGCGAAATGGTCGAGCGTTTCGAACACTGTGTCGCCGGCGGCCATGCGCGCCATCAGTGCGGCCGATGCCGGCAGGCTGGCCGCGCCCAGGTTGGCGCTGCGCGCCAGCACCCTGCCCTGCGCGTCGACGATCTGCACCCAGCGGTCCAGCCGCGCCAGCGACGGCGGCGCGGCGCCCTTGGCGGCGTCGTGCACCTGCACCGGCTGGTCCGGCGCGGCGCGCAGCATGGCCGCCTCGGTTTCGGCCAGCGCCAGCAAGGCGCCGTCCAGTTGTTCGTTGACCGCTCCCGATAAACTCAGGTAGCCGGACATGGCGGCCACCGCCAGCACCGAGACGATGACGGCGGTCTGCACCAGCGCCAGCCGGCGGCGGAAACTAAGCATCGTCATCGGCCACCTCCGCCAGCCGGAAGCCCTGGCCGCGCACCGTGTGGATCAGGCGCGGCTGGCCCTCCGGGTCAATCTTGCGGCGCAGGTTGCGCATGTGCGAGTCCATCAGGTTGTCGAGCGCGATCAGGTCGGCGGTCCAGATACGCTCGGCCAGTTGCTGGCGGCTGACCACGTGGCCAGCCTGGCGCATCAGCAGTTCGACGATGGCGTATTCCTTGGGCGTCAGGTCCAGCGCCTGCCCGCCGCGCTTGACGGCGTGGCTTTGCGGGTCCAGCGTCAGGTCGGCCACGGTCAGCAAGGCCGGGCGCACCAGCGTCGAGCGGCGCAGCAGCGCGCGGATGCGGGCCAGCAGTTCGTCGAAGGCGAAGGGCTTGGTCAGGTAATCGTCGGCGCCGGTGTTGAGGCCGGCCACGCGGTCGCCCAGGCCGTCGCGCGCGGTCAGCATCAGGATGGGCGTGAGCAGGCCGCGCGCGCGCAGCTCGCCGCACAGCGTGATGCCGTCCTTGGCCGGCAGCATCCAGTCCAGCACGATGAGGTCGTAATCACCGGCCAGCGCGGCTGGCTCGCCCTCTTCCGCGCTGTGCACGGCGTCGACGGCGAAGTCCTCTTCCTCCAGGCCGCGCTTGAGCAGGCGCGCGGCCTTCTGGTCATCCTCGATCAGCAATATCTTGGTCATGCGGCATTTTACCGCCGCCCGCCCGGCAAAAGATGTTTCCTGAAGGAAGATTCAGGATGGCCCAGCCCGCTTCTCGGTACACTGCGGCCAATTACCTCGTCGTTCCCGCGCAAGCGGGAACCCATGCTGAGCATCCTGGCCAGCGCTCTATGGATTCCCGCCTGCGCGGGAATGACGGTTCACGCTATTTCTCAGGAACCCACCATGATCAAATTCGACCCTCGCCGGCAAGTGCTGGCCCTCCCCCTGTTGTGCGCGGCCATCGCCGGCTGCGGCCATGCGCCCGACACCGATTCCGCCCCGCCCGCCGCCGTGGTGCGCAAGGGCGCGTCCATCGCGGTGCCGGCCGGCTCGCCGCTGCGCCAGTCGCTGCAGGTGGCCAGCGCCGCCGAGCAGAACGTGGCGCGCGTCATCCCGGTGCCGGGCGTGGTGGAGGCCGATTCGGCCCATCTGGTGCGCGTGGTGCCGCCGGTGGCCGGCCGCATCGAGCAGCTGCTCAAGCATCTGGGCGACACGGTCAAGGCCGGCGATGCGCTGTTCACCATGGACTCGGCCGACGTGGCAGCCGCGCACAGCGACGCGACCAAGGCGCAGGCCGGCCTGACGCTGGCGCGCCGCAATCTGGAGCGCCAGAAGGAGCTGCGCGCGGCCGACATCTCGGCGCACAAGGATCTGGAGCAGGCCGAGAGCGAGTATGCGCAAGCCCTCAGCGAAAGCGAGCGCAGCAAGGCGCGGCTGGCGCAGCTGGGCGGCACTCTGAGCGGCGGCAACGGCCGCGTGTACACGCTGCGCTCGCCGCTGTCCGGCCATGTGATCGAACTCAATGGCGGCCAGGGCGGCTTCTGGAACGACACCAACGCGCCGGTGATGGTGGTGGCCGACCTGTCGACCGTGTGGCTGACCGCCAGCGTGCAGGAGAAGGATCTGTCCGCCGTGTTCGCCGGCCAGGTCGCCGACATCGAACTGAACGCCTATCCCGGCCAGCACATCGCCGGCAAGGTCGGCTACGTAGGCGAGGTGCTGGACCCGGACACCCGCACCGTCAAGGTGCGCGTGGCGGTCGACAACAAGGACGGCCGCCTGAAGCCGGGCATGTTCGCGCAAGTGACCTTCAGCGCCGCGCCGCATCAGGGCGTGGTGGTTCCGGCGTCGGCGCTGGTGCAGAGCGGCACGCACACCCAGGTCTACGTCGAGACGGCCGCCTGGACCTTCGAACCGCGCACCGTCGCCACGGGCGTCCACAACGGCGAGCTGGTGGAGATCGTCTCCGGCCTGAAAGCCGGCACCCGCATCGTCGCCAAGGAAGGAGTGCTGCTCAATGATTGATCGCTTGGTTGCCATCAGTTTCCAGCGGCGCGGCATCGCCTGGCTGGTGTTCGTGCTGGTCGCGCTGTACGGCGTGTTCTGCTGGAAGCAGCTGCCGCTGGAAGCCTATCCCGATATCGCCGACACCAGCTCGCAGGTGGTCACGCAGGTGCCCGGCCTCGCTGCGGAAGAAGTCGAATCGCAGATCACCATTCCGCTTGAGCGCGAGATCATGGGCACGCCTGGCATGCATGTGATGCGCTCGAAGAGCACTTTCGGGCTGTCGCTGATCACCGTGGTGTTCCGCGACGGTGTGGAAGACTACTGGTCGCGCCAGCGCTTGCAGGAGCGTATCGCCAGCGTGGCGCTGCCCTACGGCGCGCAGCCGGGGCTCGATCCGCTGACCTCCCCCATCGGCGAGATTTACCGCTACACGCTGGAATCGAAGACGCGCTCGCTGCGTGAGCTGTCCGAGCTGCAGTTCTGGACCGTGATCCCGCGCCTCAAGCAGGTGGCGGGCATCGCCGACGTCGGCAATTTCGGCGGGCTGACCACGCAGTTTTTGCTGGAGTTCGATCCGGCCAAACTGAGCAAGTACAACCTGTCGCTCAAGCAGGTCACCGATGCCGTCAACGCCAACAACGCCAGTGCCGGCGGCAGTATTCTCAATCGCGGCCAGCAGGGATTCGTGGTGCGCGGCGTCGGCTTGATTCACAACCTGGACGACCTGGGCAATGTGGTGGTCACGCAGAAGAATGGCGTGCCGGTGCTGGTCAAGGACCTGGGCGAGGTGCGGCTGGGCAGCAAGGAGCGTCATGGCATCCTGGGCAAGAACAATAATCCGGATGCGGTTGAGGGCATTGTGTTGCTGCTTAAAGGCGAGAATCCGTCGCTGGTGCTCAAGGATGTGCATGCGGCCGTGCAGGACCTGAACGATCATGTGCTGCCCAAGGATGTTCGCATCGTGCCTTATCTGGACCGCACCGGGCTGGTGGACGCCACGCTGCACACCATCGGCAAGACGCTGGTCGAGGGCATGCTGCTGGTGACGGTGGTGCTGGTGCTGTTCCTGGGCAGTCCGCGCGCGGCGGCCATTGTCGCCGTGACGATTCCGATGGCGCTGTTGACGGCGTTTATCTTCATGCATCACTTTCATATTCCTGCCAACCTGCTGTCGCTGGGGGCGATCGACTTCGGCATCGTGGTTGACGGCGCCATCGTGGTGATGGAGAACATCCTGCGCAAATACGAGGAGAACCATGGCGCCGCGCTGCGTGCGCGCGATGTGATGAAGGCCACGCTGCAGGTGACCAAGCCTATCTTCTTCGGCATGATCGTCATCATCACCGCCTATCTGCCGCTGTTCACCTTCCAGCGCATCGAGTACAAGCTGTTCTCGCCGATGGCGTTCGCGATCGGCTTTGCACTGCTGGGCGCGCTGGTGGTGTCGCTGACCTTGATACCGGGGCTGGCTTACCAGGCTTACCGCAAGCCGCGCAAGGTGTTCAACAATCCAGTGCTGGTCAAAGCCAAGCAGTTGTATGAGCCGTTTCTGGCGGCCGTGGTGGGCCAGTCGCGCGTGACCTTGGCGGCGTTCGCGCTGGCCTTCGCCGCCGTGTGCGCGCTGGGTGGCACCATCGGGCGCGACTTCCTGCCGTATCTGGACGAGGGCTCGATCTGGCTGCAGGTGACGCTGCCGCCGGGGATCTCGCTGGAGAAGGCGGCCGAGATGTCGGACGGCCTGCGCAGCGCGGCGCTGGAGTTCCCGGAGGTGGCCACCATCGTCACCCAACTGGGCCGCAACGACGAGGGCACCGATCCTTGGACGCCGTCGCACATCGAGGTCAGCGTGACCTTGCATCCTTACGACAGCTGGAAATCGGGCCTGAGCAAGCAGGAGCTGATCGTCAAGATGGGTCAGCGCTTCGCCAAATTGCCCGGCACGCGGGTGGGCTTCACGCAGCCGATGATCGACGGTGTGCTCGACAAGCTGGCCGGCGCGCACAGCGACCTGGTGGTGAAAATCTACGGCAACGACTTCAAGGAAACGCGCCGCATCGCGGCCGACGTCGAGCGCACCTTGACCGCCGTGCCGGGCGCGGAGAGCGTGATCATCGACCAGGAACCGCCGCTGCCGCAGGTGCGCATCGAGGTGGACCGGGCCGCCGCCGCGCGCTACGGCATCAACGCCGCCGACGTGGCCGACCTGATCGGCACGGGTATCGGCGGCAAGCCGGTGTCGCAGGTGTTCATCGACGACCGGCAGTACGACATCGGCGTGCGTTTCACGGACGCTTCGCGCAGCAATCTCGACACCATCGGCGATTTGCTGCTGACCTCGGCCACGGGGGCGCGCATCCCGCTGGCGCAGGTGGCGACGATACGGCTGGACGACGGCGAGAGCACCATCACGCGCGAGATGGGCAAGCGCCACCTGACCGTGCGGCTGGACCTGCGCGGGCGCGACCTGGCCTCCTTCCTGGACGACGCCAAGGCGCAGATCGAGGCCAAGGTGCGCTATGACCACGGCCGCGTGCAGCTGGCCTGGGGCGGGCAGTTCGAGAACCAGCAGCGGGCCCAGGCGCGCCTGGCGCTGATCATGCCGATGGTGGTGGCGCTGATGTTCGTGCTGCTGTTCGCGCAATTCAAGAATTTGCGCCAGCCGGCCATGATTTTGGCGGCGGTGCCGCTGGGTGCGCTGGGCGGGCTGATCGCGCTGCATCTGCGCGGGATGACGCTGAATGTGTCGAGCGCGGTAGGCTTCATCGCGCTGTTCGGGGTGGCGGTGATGGACGGGATTTTGATGGTGTCCAACCTGAACCAGCTGCGCGCCGAGGGTGGGCTGACGCTGAAGGATGCCGTGCTCAAGGGCGCCTACAGTCGCTTCCGTCCGGTGTTGATGACGGCCAGCGTGGCGGCGCTGGGCCTGCTGCCGGCCGCGCTGGCGCATGGACTGGGCAGCGATGTGCAGCGGCCGCTGGCCACCGTCGTGGTCGGCGGGCTGATCACGGCCACCGGGCTGACGCTGGTGTGGCTGCCGGCGCTGTATTACCTGGTCGAGCGGTATTTCGAGAACAAACCCAAGCAGGCCGAGGACGGCCTGGTGCAAGCGGAGCAAGTCCATGACATTTAAACTCAACCCCTTGTGCGCGCTGCTGGCGATGTGCGTCGCCCTGCCCGCTGCCGGCCAGGTGACGTTGCGCGAGTATGCAACGGCTGCGGCCCAGAACAGTCTGGATTTGCAGATGCAGCGCGAGAATGTGAGCAGTGCGCAGGCCGGGGTGTCGGTGGCGGGCGTTCGGCCCGATCCGGTGCTCACGGCGGGCATCGACTCGCGGGAATTGAACGCGGCGAACAAGCCGAACGCGCCCACCGCCACCACCATGGGCGTGGCGCTGACCATCGAGACGGCCGGCAAGCGCGGGCAGCGCATCCGCGCGGCGCAGGCGGCGGTCAAGGTCGGCGAGGCGACGCTGGATGGCGGACGCCGCCAGCTGTATGCCGACGCGGTAGCGGCCTACACGGAATCCTGCCGTGCGCGCCAGGCGCTGGTGCGGCAGGAGGCGACGCTGCGGGCGCTGGACGATATCGTCAAGGCCAACACCGTGCGGCGCAAGGTCGGCGACATCGGCGGGCTGGAGTTGTCGCAATCGCAGGTGGAGCGCGACCGGTTCGAGGCGGATGTGGTGTCGGCGCGGGCGCAGGTGCTGGCCGCGGTCGAGTCGTTGTCGATTCCGCTGGGACGGCGTTACAGCGAAGTGTTCGGCAGCGCGGAGCTGGCTTGCGATGCGCCCGCCGCCAGCGGGCTGGATGATGTGGAGCAGCTGGTACGGCAGGCGCAGGATGGGCGAGATGATATCCGCATCGCGCGTGCGGCGCTGGAGGCAGCGCGCGCTTCGGCCGATCTGGCGCAGGCGAATCGCTGGGTCGATCCGGTGGTGAACGTCAGCTTGAAGAACACGCCGTCGGTGCATGCGCTGACCGATGCGGGCGGCACGGTGACCAATTCGCCGACGCAGCGTTCGCTGAGCCTGGGGTTGACGGTGTCGGTGCCGATTCCGCTGTCGCGCACGCAGCGCGGCGAGGTGTTGCAGGCGCAATCGGCGGTCACGCAGGCCACGTTGGCGCTGCGCTCGGCCGAGCTGAAGGCGCAGATCGACGTGCGGCGTTTGTACGCGCAGTTCCGTGCGGCGCAGGCCAACGAGCAGCGCTACCGGGAATCGGTGCTGATGCAGTCCGACAAAGTGGTGGAAGGCATGCGCCTGTCGTACAAAAAAGGCGCGGCCTCGCTGCTGGAACTGCTGACCGCGCAACGCTCCGCCGACGAAGTCTACCAAGCCTACCTGCAAGCAAAAGCCGACCTGGCCACCGCCACCGTGCAATTGCAACTAACCGTCGGCGCCAACTAAAAACACTGGGGTCAAGTCTAAACACTGGGGTCAAGTCTGGCATTCGGACACGAGCTCTGCCCAAACCGTTGGGGTCAAGTCTGACATTCGGACACGAGCTCTGCTGTAGCGACCAGCTACAGCAGAGCTCGTGTCCGAATGTCAGACTTGACCCCAATTTAATTTGGTGGCTTGAACATTGTGCGGAATGCTTGCAGGGCGGCGGGTTGGTAGATTGTGGCGTGGGTTTCGGTGGGCAGCGGCTGGTAGTGCCAGCGCAAGCCTTGCGGTGCGCGGGTGGTCAGCAGCGTCGACAACTGCGCGCTGCCTTTGTCCATGCCGGCTGTGCCGCTGCTGGCGACATATAAGGTCTGCGGTTTGGACGCGCGCTGGTCCAGCAGTGTTGGCGCTTCGGCCAGCAGCTTGCCGTCGTTCCACCACAGGCTGGGGTCGATCGCGATGTAGTGATCGAACAGCCCAGGCTCGCGCAGGAAGGTTTCGATCACGAACAGGCCGGCCAGCGATTCACCGATCAGGGCGGTCTCAGCCGTGGTGCGGTAGCGCTGCTTTACCGCCGGCATCAGCTCTTCGCGGATGAAGCGGCGGAACTGGGCCGAGCCGCCTACCACCGGGGCGATCTTCTTGTCTTCGGCGTTGTCGGTCGGGCCGGTCATGTCGCGGCGGCGCTGGGTGTTCTCTATACCGACCAGCATGAACGGGCGCATGGTGCCGTTGTCGACCGATACTTGCAGCAGCCCGGCGATGTGCAGGAAGTCTTCGCGCAGGCCGCCGTCGGGCATGTACAGCACGGGCAGCGGCGCGTCGGCGGGCAAGGCGTAGCCGCGCGAAATGTAGACGTTGATGTGGCGCGTTTCGCCCAGCGCCTTCGATTCGATGTTGAAGCTTTCGCCGATCACCAGCGGCGCGGCGGCCGAGGCCACCGGCGCGGCGTGCAGCGGGCCGCCGAGGCTGGCGCCCAGCAGCGCCGCCGCCAGGCATGCGCTTGCATGAAACTTGTTGAACATGACGATGTGCTTCACTTTCCGCCCTTCGCTTGGTTGTCGAGTGAGCGGGAGTCTGGCGCAAGCGGGCGCGGCGGTCAAGGCGTGAGTTCAGGCGTCCATCAACTGCACCACCACCTTGCCTTTGGCGCGGCCTTTTTCCAGGTAGGCCAGGCCGTCCTTGGCTTGCGTGAACGGGAATACCTTGTCGATCACCGGACGGATGCGGCCGGCTTCGATGAGCTGGGTGATCTCGCCGAGCTGCTTGCCGTCCGGGCGCATGAACAGGAACGAGTAGCTGGCGCGGTGCCTGGCGGCGAGGCGGATGATCTTGCGGCTCAACAGGCCGAACACGAAGCGCATCAGGAAGTTCATGCCTCGCGCGCGGGCGAAGGCTGCGTCCGGCGGGCCGATCAACGAGACCACCGCGCTGGCCGGCTTCAGGATGCCGATGGCCTTCTCCAGCCCGTCGCCGCGCGTCGTGCCGAGCACCGCGTCGTAGCCTTTCAATACTTGTTCGACTTCCTGCTTCGTGTAGTCGACCACCTCGTCCGCGCCCAGGCCGCGCACCAGATCGACGTTGCCGCCGCTGGTGGTCGTGCCCACCGTGGCGCCGATCTGCTTGGCCAGCTGGATCGCGAACGTGCCGATGCCGCCGGAGCCCGCCGGGATGAACACCTTCTGCCCGGGCCGCAGCCGCAGCCTTTCCTTGAGCGCCTGCCACGAGGTCAGCCCCACCATCGGGATCGACGCGGCTTGCACGAAGCTGAGGTTGGCCGGCTTCAGCGCGGCGGCATACTCGGGCACGGCGGCATATTCGGCCAGCGTGCCGATGCCCAGGTCGAAGACGCTGGCGTACACTTCGTCGCCCACCTTGAACCGCTTCACGCGGCTGCCCGCTTCCACCACGACGCCCGCCACGTCGCTGCCCAGCGTGGCCGGCAGCTGGAATTTCAGGATGGGCTTGAAGTCGCCCTTGGGGATCATGTAGTCGATGGGGTTGAGGCCGGCCGCGTGGACCTGCACCAGGATTTCGTCCGGCTTGATCTCAGGACGGGGAATGTCGGCGAATTCGACCACGCCGGGCTTGCCGTACTGCTTGAGGATAAGTGCTTTCATACCAGCCTCAGGTCCTTGCGCATGCCCGCGTCCATCACGCCGGCCGGCGCGAAGGTGCGCAGCAGGCGCAGGCGTCCAGCCAGTGTACCAGAGGTGTAGCGCAGCTTCGGGGTGCGGGCCTGGGCCGCTTTCAGCACCGTCGCCGCCACCACTTCCGGCCCTTCCGCGGTCGCCATAACTTCGTTCACGCGCTGCGTCACGGTGGCGCGCTCGGTGCTGTAGGCGTCGAGCTTGGCGTCCGGCGGCAACATGTTGGCGTCGAACGGGGTGCTGGTGTAGGCCGGCTCGATGACGACCGCGCGAATGCCCCAGTTGCGCAGCTCGTGGTCCAGCGATTCAGTATAGCCCTCTACCGCGTGCTTGGTGGCGGCGTACAGCGCGCCATACGGCATCGGCAGGAAGCCGAGCACCGAGCCGATGTTGACGATGCGCCCGGCGCGCTGCGCCCGCATGTGCGGCAGCACGGCGCGCGTCATGCGCACCAGACCGAAGAAGTTGGTGTCGAAGATGGCCTGGGCCTGCTCGATCGAGCTTTCCTCGGCGCCGGCCGGCGCCACGCCCACCCCGGCGTTGTTGACCAGCAGATCGATGCGCCCTTCGCGCCCGATCACCTCGGCGACGGCGGCCTGCACCGAGGCGTCGCTGGTGACGTCCAGCGACAGCATCTCGTAACCCTGCCGCGCCGATTGCGCGCCGCGGCGGCTGGTGCCGTACACCTTGAAACCGGCCTCGGCCAACCGCTTTGCCGTGGCGGCCCCTATGCCGGACGAGGCGCCGGTGACCAATGCGATCTTGCTGCTCATGGTGTTTCCTTTCTAGTGATTACGACATTGAATATGATGATCATCATATTTTGATGCAAAAAAAACAGCCGCCCACCGGTTCAGGCGGCCGCCGGGCTCAGTTGATTCAGGGTGGCCGCGCACAGCGCCGCCGACAGCTTGGGATCGTCCACCGCGCGCGCCACCATGGTGGTGCCGATCAGCGAGCACACCAGCGCCATCGCCCGCTCGTGCGCCTGCGGCTGGCCCCAGTCCGGCATCTGACGGGCGAACAGGTCGATCATTTCCTTGATGTGGATGGTCGCGGCGCGCCGCACTTCCGGCGCCTGGCGCGGCATTTCCGAGCCCAGCGCGGAGACCGGGCAGCCGGTCTCGATGGCGTCGATATGCTGCGGCGACAGGTAGGCTTGCATCATGGCCTGCAGCGCCTGCCCCGGCGGCGCGGCGGCGGCCACCCGCGCGGCCAGCGCGACCGCCTCGGCGCCGGCGCGGTCGCCGGCCTCGGCCAGCAGCGCGTCGCGCGATTCGAAGTGGGCGTAGAAACCGCCGTGCGTCAGGCCCGCCTCTTTCATGATGTCGGCCACGCCGGTGCCGTCGTAGCCGCTGCGGCGGATGGCGCGCGAGGCTACCTCCACGATGCGTTCGTGGGTGGCTTCCTTGCGGCTGACGGCTGCGCGTTTGGTCGGTTTCGATTCCATGATGGTCATCATATCCTATTTTTTGCCGCCGTGCACGCGGCCGTTCAAAACCCGCTTGACACGCCGGCCGTCTTTGACAATACTATACCTTATGGTTAAGTATAACGATTCCCAGCTGGACCTGATCTTCGCGGCGCTGTCCGACTCGACGCGGCGCGGCGTGCTGTCGCAGCTGGGCGACGGCAGTTGCACCGTCACGGAGTTGGCGCAGCAATACGAGATGTCGCTGCCCGGCTTCATGAAGCACCTGGCCGTGCTGGAGACAGCCGGCCTGATCGCCCGCTCGAAGGAAGGACGCGTGGTGCGCTGCGAGCTGCATGCGGCGCCCATGCAGGATGCCGCCATGTGGATCGCCCATTACCAGCGTTTCTGGACCGACCAGCTCGATTCGCTGGGACGCTATCTCTATCACCTGGAGGAAATCGCATCATGTCAACCACCGAACAGCCCGCCCAAGTCAGCCTCCGGCGAGTCTACCCCGTCGCCCCCGAAAAAGTCTGGCGCGCGTGGACCGACCCGCAAGCGCTGAGCCAGTGGTTCGGGCCCGGAGAAGCCTCGCTGACCAGGGCGGACATCGACCTGCGCGTGGGCGGGCAATACCACCTCGCCTTCGCCGGACCCGACGGCGGTCTGAATCAATTGACCGGCGTGTATCAGGAAGTACAGCCCTTTACGCGGCTGGTGTTTACGTGGGCGTGGCACAGCACGCCGGGGCGGATGTCGCGGGTCAGCATCGACCTGACGCCGGTGGCGGAAGGCACGGAGCTGCGCTTTGTGCACGACCGCTTCGTCGACGAACAGGCGCGCATCAACCACGAGCGCGGCTGGGCCCTTTTCTTCAACAGTCTTGATCGTTATTTTTCAGGAGGTTCGCTATGAAATACCAGGGAAGCTGCCATTGCGGCAGAGTGAAGTTCGAAGCCGAAGGCGAGATCACGTCGGCCATGTCCTGCAATTGCTCGATGTGCCAGCGCAAAGGCACCTTGATGTGGTTCGTGCCGCGCCCGGACATGCATCTGCTGACGCCGGACGAGAACGCCAGCACCTATCTGTTCAACAAGCATTTGATCAAGCACCGCTTCTGCCCGACCTGCGGCATCTCGCCCTACAGCGAGGGCACGGCGCCCACCGGCGAAGCCATGGCGGCGATCAACATCCGCTGCATCGAGGGCATCGACCTGGACGCCATCCCCGTCAAACACTACGACGGCCGCGCGATTTAATCCGCTCGACCTCCCGGAGTTTTGCTTTTAAAATAAGATGCTGCAAAACTACAGGAGGCTGATGCATGAAGCGCTGGTCGATTCCGTTTGCCGTGCTGGTCGGGGGCGCCGTGGCGGGCGCGCTCGATATCACGTTCGCGATTTCCTTTGCCGTCTACAACGGCCTGACGCCGGAGCGCCTGCTGCAGATTGTCGCGAGCGGGCTGCTGGGCAGCGCGGCCTTCAGCGGCGGCGCGGCGACGGCGGCGCTGGGCATGCTGAGCCACTTCGCGCTCAGCTTCGTGTGGATGGCGCTGTTCCTGCTGGCGGCGCGGCAGGCGCCGGCCCTGCTGGCCAGGCCGCTGCTGTCGGCGGTCGTGTTCGGCATCGTGGTGTTCCTGGCGATGCGGCTGGTGGTGTTGCCGCTGTCGGCCTTCCCCCGCCCTGTCAGCTTCCAGCCGCTGGCGACGGTGCTGGACCTGGCGTCCCATATGTTTTTGTTTGGCCTGCCGATCGTGTGGGCCACCCGCAAGGCCATGCTCTCCCAAAGGTCACCTCAATGAAATCCAGCTCCACCGATGCCATTGAAATGCTGTTCTCCTACGGCACGCTACAACAGCCCGAAGTGCAGATGGCGACCTTCGGCCGCCTGCTGTCCGGCCGCGAGGACAGCCTGCCGGGCTATCGCCTGTCGGCGGTGGCGATAGACGATCCGGCCGTGGTAGCCACCAGCGGCAAGACGCATCATCCGATTGTTTCCCTCAGCGGCTCGCCGGACGACCAGGTGGCCGGCTCGGTGCTGGCGGTGACGATCGAAGAGTTGCGCGATTCGGACCGCTACGAAGTGGCGGCCTACCGCCGCGAGAGCGTCACGCTGGCCTCGGGCACGCTCGCCTGGGCGTACGTCGACGCGCGCGACGCGCCGCCCGGCGCCGCCTGACGGCGCCGGCAATAAAAAAGGGCAGCCTCGGCTGCCCTTCTTGTTACCTCACCACGCTAGATTCAGACCGCTGCAATCGCCGCGTTGAACGTTGCGCTTGGACGCATGACCGCTTCGGTCTTGGCTGGATCAGGGTAGTAGTAACCACCGATGTCCATGGCCTTGCCCTGCACCGAGTTCAGCTCTTCGACGATCTTGGCTTCGTTGTCCGCCAGCGTCTTCGCCAGTGGCGCGAAGTAGGCTTGCAGTTCAGCGTCCTCGGTCTGCGCCGCCAGCGCCTGCGCCCAGAACAGCGACAGGTAGAAGTGGCTGCCACGGTTGTCCAGCTCGCCGGTGCGGGTCGATGGCGACTTGTTGTTGTCCAACAGCTTGCCGGTGGCTTCGTCCAGCGTCTTGGCCAACAGCTTGGCCTTGGCGTTGCCGGTCTTGATGCCCAGGTCTTCCAGCGACACCGCCAGCGCCAGGAACTCGCCCAGCGAATCCCAGCGCAGGTGGTTCTCTTCCACCAGCTGCTTGACGTGCTTCGGTGCCGAACCGCCGGCGCCGGTCTCGTACATGCCGCCGCCGGCCATCAGCGGAACGATCGACAGCATCTTGGCGCTGGTGCCCAGTTCCAGGATCGGGAACAGGTCGGTCAGGTAGTCGCGCAGGATGTTGCCGGTCACCGAGATGGTGTCCAGGCCGCGGAAGGCGCGCTCCAGCGTGTAGCGCATGGCGCGGGTCTGCGACATGATCTGGATGTCCAGGCCCTTGGTGTCGTGGTCCTTCAGGTAGACCTGCACCTTCTTGATCACTTCGTTCTCGTGCGGACGGTAGCTGTCCAGCCAGAACACGGCAGGCATGCCGGAGTTGCGGGCGCGCGTCACGGCCAGCTTGACCCAGTCGCGGATCGGTGCGTCCTTGACCTGGCACATGCGCCAGATGTCGCCTGCTTCCACGGTCTGGGTCAGCAGCACTTCGCCGGTGGCCAGGTCGGTGATGTTGGCGGTGCCGCCTTCCGACACTTCAAAGGTCTTGTCGTGCGAGCCATATTCCTCGGCCTGCTGGGCCATCAGGCCGACGTTCGGCACGGTGCCCATGGTCTTCGGATCGAAGTTGCCATGCCATTTGCAGAAGCCGATCATCTCCTGGTAGATGCGGGCGAAGGTTGATTCCGGCATGACAGCCTTGACGTCCTTCGGACGGCCGTCGGCGCCCCACATCTTGCCGCCGATGCGGATCATCGCAGGCATCGACGCGTCGACGATGATGTCGTTCGGCGAGTGGAAGTTGGTGATGCCCTTGGCCGAGTCGACCATGGCCAGTTCCGGACGGTTGGCGTGGCAGGCGTGCAGGTCCTTGAGGATCTCTTCCTTCTGCGAGGCCGGCAGTTTCTCGATCTTCTCGTACAGGTTGGCCATGCCGTTGTTGACGTTGACGCCCAGTTCATCGAACAGCGCCTGGTGCTTGGCGAACGCTTCCTTGTAGAAGATGCGCACGCAGTGGCCGAACACGATCGGGTGCGAGACCTTCATCATGGTGGCCTTGACGTGCAGCGAGAACATCACGCCGGTCTTGAAGGCGTCGTCGATTTCCTTCTCGTAGAACTCCAGCAATGCCTTTTTGCTCATGAACATGCTGTCGATGATCTCGCCGGCCTGCAGCGACACCTTCGGCTTGAGCACGATGGTCTTGCCGGAGGCGGTGATCAGTTCCATCTTGACATCGCGCGCGCGGTCCAAGGTCAGCGATTTTTCGCCGTGGTAGAAGTCGCCGTGGTGCATATGCGACACGTGGGTGCGCGACGCCTGGCTCCACTCGCCCATCGAGTGCGGGTGCTTGCGGGCATATTCCTTGACCGCCTTCGGCGCGCGGCGGTCGGAGTTGCCTTCGCGCAGGACCGGGTTGACCGAGCTGCCGATGCACTTGCCGTAGCGGGCCTTCAGTGCTTTTTCTTCATCGGTCTTGGCGTCTTCCGGATAGTCCGGCAGCTTGTAGCCGCGCGCCTGCAACTCGCGGATGCAGGTGGTCAGCTGGCCGACCGAGGCGCTGATGTTGGGCAGCTTGATGATGTTGGTGTCGGCGAGCTGGGTCAGTGCGCCCAGTTCGGCCAGGGTGTTCGGAACCTTCTGCTCGTCGCTCAGGTATTCGGGGAACTCGGCCAGCACCCGCGCCGCCACCGAGATATCGCTGGAGGTCACGTCTACACCAGCCGATGCGGCGAACTTCTTGATAATAGGCAGCAGCGAATAGGTCGCCAGCATAGGCGCTTCATCGGTCAGCGTGTAGATGATTTTAGATTTCTGTGTTGCCATGTTCATTCCATGTCATGCGGGCGATACCCGCCGATTGAATTCTCTCCGTTTCGGATTACAAGATGATGTGTCGTAATCCGGCAACGGCCCCAGACTGCATTTTAGACCTGTTGGCGGCACCTGCCCAGAGGCGGATTCTGCGTATGGATTTTTTGTCCATGATAAATGTAAAAAGAACATCCACTAAAGTTGCCGCACGGCATCATCTCTGCAACTAAAAGTTTCAAATGTTGATCTCCGTACATATTTCATTGTTGCAGCAATGCTGAAAGTGATTATGTGAGAGATTCCGAGCCACACCGGCCCACTAAGATCGTGGAAGCGTTCCACCAAATTCTCATTTGGATATTTGGAATGCATATATGCCCTTAAGGAGGCGATATGAAATTTCAGAATTTGACCATTGCAAACAGGCTGGGACTGGGTTTTGGCCTGTGCGCCGTGTTTTTGTTGGTGATCATCGCGCTCGCCCTGAACAGCATGCGCCAGATCCAGGGACGCCTGGACGAGATCACCAAAGTCAACGACGTGGAAACCAAATTGGCCCAGACGATGGACCTGACGGTTACAGAACGCGCGCTCGCCACGCGCAACCTGATCCTGCTCAAGGAAGACAAGGAAATCCAGATCGAGGTCAACCGCATCGCCGAGCAGGAGAAGAAATACGCGGCCGCCCAGGACCAGCTGGGCCAGATGTTCGCCAAGCTGGCCGGCACCTCGGCCGAGGAAAAGGAATTGCTGGACCAGATCCGCAAGCAGGCCGAGCAGGCCACGCCCTTCGTCCAGCGCGCCGCCGCGCTGGCGCTGGAACAGAAGCAGGACGAGGCCTACAAGCTGCTGCGCTATGAGTTCCGGCCGGTGCAGAAGCGCTGGTGGGAACTGCTGCGCAAGCTGATCGCGGTCGAGGAGAAGCAGAACACCGAGGCCTCCGAGGCGGCCGAGGTGGCCTACGCCCAGGCCCGCACCGTGATGCTGCTGATCGGCTCCCTGGCGCTGGTGACCAGCGTGCTGGCGGCCTGGCTGATCACGCGCGGCGTCACCCGCCAGCTGGGCTGCGAGCCGTCCGAGGCGGCCGAGATCGCCGGCCAGATCGCCGCCGGCAACCTCACCGTGCGCGTCGAGCCCAAGCAGGGCGACCAGGGCAGCCTGCTGTTCGCCATGCGCTCGATGCGCGACAGCCTGGCGCGCATCGTCAACCAGGTGCACGCCAGCACCGAGACCATCGCGGCGGCCGCCGGCCAGATCGCCTCCGGCAACCTGGACCTGTCCTCGCGCACCGAGCAGCAGGCCAGCACGCTGGAGGAGACCGCCTCGTCGATGGAGGAGCTCACCAGCACCGTGCGCCTGAACACCGACCACGCGCGCCAGGCCAACGGGCTGGCCGAGTCGGCCTCCGACGTGGCGGCCAAGGGCGGCGCCGTGGTGGCCCAGGTGGTCGACACCATGGCCGCCATCGACGTCTCGGCGCGCAAGATCGTCGACATCATCGCGGTGATCGACGGCATCGCCTTCCAGACCAACATCCTGGCGCTGAACGCGGCCGTGGAAGCCGCGCGCGCCGGCGAGCAGGGCCGCGGCTTCGCGGTGGTGGCCACCGAGGTGCGCAACCTGGCGCAGCGCTCGGCCGCCGCCGCCAAGGAAATCAAGGACTTGATCGGCGACTCGGTCGACAAGGTGCAGGCCGGCAACCGGCTGGTCGAACAGGCCGGCTCGACCATGCACGACGTGGTCTCCAGCGTCAAGCGCGTCACCGACATCATGTCCGAGATCATGCTGGCCAGCCAGGAGCAATCGTCGGGCATCGAGCAGATCAACACGGCGGTCACGCAGATGGACGACGTCACCCAGCAGAACGCCGCGCTGGTGGAGGAAGCGGCGGCCGCCGCGCACGCGATGCAGGACCAGGTCAACAGCTTGAACGAGCTGGTCAGCGTGTTCCGCACCGAGGCCCCGGCCGCGCGGCCGGCGCTGCAGCGGGTGGCGGTGGCGGTGCCGTCGGCCATGCGGGCCCCGGCCCTGACCGCGGCGGCGCGTCCGCGCGCTCCGGCCAAGGTCGACACGCAAGAGTGGGAACAATTCTAAACCGGAGGAATGGCTATGGGTAAGCTGGACAAGATCGACGACGCCGCCGCGCACATCGCGCCCCACATTTTCTGGCATGGCAGCCAGGTCGCCCCCGAGGCGCGCTGGCGACAGGCCGGACAGCGTGCCGCCACCATCTGGCTGACCGGCCTGAGCGGCGCCGGCAAGTCGACGCTGGCCAGCGCGCTGGAGGACAAGCTGGTGCACGCCGGCCACCCGGCCTATGTGCTGGACGGCGACAACCTGCGCCACCACCTGAACCGCGACCTGGGCTTCTCGCCGGCCGACCGCCAGGAAAACATCCGCCGCAGCGCCGAGGTGGCGCGCATGATGAACGACGCCGGCCTGATGGTGATCTGCGCCTTCATCTCGCCGCTGCGCCAGGACCGCGAGATGGCGCGCCAGATCATCGGCGCCGACAACTTCCTCGAGACCCACATCAGCACCTCGGCCGACGTGTGCGAGGCGCGCGATCCCAAGGGGCTGTACAAGAAGGCGCGGGCCGGGCTGATCCCGGAATTCACCGGCGTCTCGGCGCCGTACGAGCCGCCGCTGGCGCCGGCGCTGTCGCTCGACACCGGCATGCTGTCGCTGGAACAATCGTGCGACCGCCTGTTCCAGCAGCTGTCGCGCCGCTTCGTCTGAGCCGGCCATGATGCACTACGACGTCTTCAACGGCGACGCCGACGGCATCTTCGCGCTGCACCAGCTGCGCCTGGACACGCCGCTGCAGGCCGAGCTGATCACCGGCGTCAAGCGCGAGATCGAGCTGCTGCAGCGGGTGCCGCACGGCTGCCGCGGCCAGGTGACGGTGCTCGACGTCTCCCTCGACTGCAACGCCGCCGCGCTGCGCCGCCTGCTCGACGGCGGCGCGGAGGTCGCGTATTTCGACCACCACTCGGCCGACTGCGCGTTCGCCCACCCGCGCCTGCGGCTGCACTGCGACGGCGCGCCCGAGGTCTGCACCAGCATCCTGGTGGACCGCCACCTCGCGGGCCGGCAGCGGCCGTGGGCGGTGGCGGCGGCTTTCGGCGACAACCTGGACGGGCCGGCGCAGCAGCTGGCCAATACCCTCGGGCTGGACGCCGGCGCGGTGGCGGCGCTGGCCCAGCTGGGCCGGGTGGTCAACTACAACGCCTACGGCGAGAGCGAGCACGACCTGCACATCGCGCCGGCCGCGCTGTACCGCGCGCTGGGCGCCTACAAACAGCCGCTGGACTTCATCGCCTGCAGCGAGATCTACCGCATGCTGTGCGCCGGCTACCGCGACGACTGCGCGCGTCTGCAGGGCCTGCGCCCGCACGCCGAGCATGACGCCGGCGCGGTCTACATCCTGCCGGCCAGCGCCTGGGCGCGCCGCATCAGCGGCGTGCTGGCCAACCAGCTGGCGGCCGGGCGCAGCGGCGCCTCGTTCGCCGTGCTCAACGAGCGCGACGACGGCAGCTACCTGGTCAGCGTGCGCTCCGGCGCGCCGCTGGCGCACAGCGCCTGCGGCTTCTGCCAGCAATTCGACAGCGGCGGCGGACGCAAGGCCGCCGCCGGCATCAACCGCCTGCCGGCGTCCGAGCTGGGCCGCTTCATGGACAGCTTCCGCCGCTACTTCACCACCCCGCAAGACCTTATCCTTCAGAAAGAATGACCATGCAGAACACACCCAGCAGCCCGCGCCCGCGTCCGGCGATGATGATCCCGCTGCGCCGCTGCGGCAGCCACGCGCTGCGGCTGCGGCTCAACATGTCGCCGCAGTTCTACTCGCCCTACCCGCTGCACATCGTCGACATGATGCCGCTGCTGCCGCTGTACGGCGACCTGCGCGACGACCGCGCCTACTTCAACCTGGTGGTCGACGTGGTCGGCCTGCAGGCGGTGAGCATGGTCAAGTGGCCGGAGGTGGTGTTCGATCCGGTCGAGATCTTCGAGACGCTGCGCAGCCAGCCGCGCAGCATCCACCGGGTGGTGTGGGAACTGCTGCTGCGCTCGGGCGAGCGCCAGGGCGCGTCGGTGGTGATGGACAAGTCGCTCGACAGCGTGCACTACGCGCAGGAGCTGATGACGCTGCTGCCGGACATGGTGTTCGTCAACGTGGTGCGCGATCCGCGCGCACAGGTGGCGTCGATGAACCGCGCCATCATCCACGACTTCGACACCCTGCTCAACGCCGAGACCTGGCTGGCCGCGCACCAGGCGGCCGACCGCGTGATGCAGCAGTGGCCGGAGCGCGTGCTGACCATCCGCTACGAGGACTTCCTGTCGCAGCAGCAGCACACGCTGGAGGCGCTGTGCGATTTCCTCGGCCTCGAGTTCCTGCCGCAGATGCTGGACGTGGCCGGCTCGCGCGAGGCGCGCCAGCTGTCGCAGATGTCGGCGCTGTGGTCGTCCAACTGCTACCCGCCGATCGCCGCCAACATCGACAAGTTCAAGCAGCAGCTGACGCTGGACGAGATCAACGTCATCGAGACGCTGACCGGCGACTACATGGACCGCTACGGCTACACCCGGCTGGCGGCCGGCGACGCCGCGTTGACGCCGGCGCGGCGCGAGCAGGCCGCGGCCAAGTCCGCGGGCGGGCGCGAGCAGGCGTGGCGCGACCTCGAGCAGAGCAACTTCCGCGACTACACGCTGCGCCGCAGCCGCGCCGACTACCTGGCCCGCCTGCGCGCGCGGCTGACGTCGCAGCCTGCGCCGAGCGGGCGCGAACAACTGGTCACGCTGGACCAGCTCGACCCGGCCGCCTTCGAGCCGGCCGACTGAGTCCGCCCCCGTCATTCCCGCGCAAGCGGGAATCCATGGAACGCCGGCGTGCACATGACGTATGCGGGAATGACGGCGGGTGGCGCGCCGGCCGCCTCAGCCCAGCGACTCCACGCACTTGGCCAGCGCCACGCGCAGCTCGCGCAGCTTGGGCGGCTTGCTCAGCACCTGGTCCACGTGCACCGGCGCCTCGCCGCTGTCGGGGATCAGGCGCTGGCCCCAGCCGGTCAGCAGGATCACCGGCGTGGCCGGCGCCACCCGCTTGACCGTCTCGGCCACCTTGCGGCCGTCCACGTACGGCATGCCCAGGTCGGTGATCACCACCGCGTACCCCTGCCCCGCCTTCTCGGCCGCGCAGAAGGCGTCGATGCCGGCCTGGCCGCCGTCGGCGCGCGTGACCTCGTGGCCGTCCAGGCCGAGGATGGTCTCCAGCGAACCCAGCACGTTGGGGTCGTCGTCCACCACCAGGATGCGCAGGCCGTGGCCGGGCGCCAGCACCGGCGCCGGCGCCGCGCCGGCCGGCAGCGCCGGCGCCACCGGGAAGTACATCTTGACCGCCGTGCCCACGTTCAGCCGCGAGTCGATGGCGATGCGCGCGCCGTGCCGCTCGGTCATGCCGTACACCGTGGCCAGCCCCAGGCCGGTGCCGCGCTCGCCCTTGGTGGTGAAGAACGGCTCCAGGCAGCGGCGCTGGGTCGCCTCGTCCATGCCGGTGCCGCTGTCGGCCACCTCCACCAGCACGTACGGGCCGCTGCCGTCGTCCAGCGCTTCCAGATAAGCGGTGCGCAGCGTCACCGCGCCGCCGTCCGGCATGGCGTCGACCGCGTTGAAGATCAGGTTGGTCAAGGCCTCGCGGATCTCGCCCTCGACCCCGAGGATGGCCGGCAGCTCGTCGCCCAGCTCCTGCCGCATCTCGATCACGATGCCGCGCTGCTGCGGCATGTCCGACCAGCGCGCGCGCGTCAGGTCCACCACGTGCTGGATCATCAGGTTGACGTTGACCGTGCTGTGCGTGAGCTGCGGCTCGCGCTGGCGGTAGAACTCGCGCATGCGCGCCACGGTCGAGGCGACGTCGTCGATGGCGCGCTCGATCACCTGCAGGCAGGCGCGGCCGTTCTCGCTCAGGCCCTGCTCGGTCTCCAGCAGCGATTCCGCGTACAGGCCGATCGGCGAGATGGCGTTGTTGATGTCGTGCGCGATGCCGCTGGCCATCTGGCCCAGCGCGCGCAGCCGCTCCTGCTTGGTCACCTGCACCTGGCTCTGGTGCAGGTCGTCGTAGGCGCGCTGCAGCTCGCCGTACAGCCTGGCCTGGTTGGCGGCCAGCGCCACGTGCTCGCTGAGCTGGCGCAGGAATTCGCAGTCGGTGCTGGAGAAGGCGCCCGGCTCGGCGCGCGCCACCACCAGCACGCCGAACACCGTGCTCTCGGCCAGCAGCGGCGCCAGCACCAGCGAGCCCATGCCGGCCCCGGCCAGCCGGCGCGGGAACGGGAAATCGACCCGGCGGATGTCCGGCTCGTACACCAGCTGGCCGCGCACGCAGCGCGACAGGCCGTTCTCGTCGATGGCGATCTTGGCCGCCTCGCCCATGGCCATGCGCGCCGCCAGCGGCTGGCTGCCCAGGCCCACGCAGCTGACCGCCAGCTCGCCGTCCGCATACAGGCAGATGGCGCCGAAGGCGATCGGCAGCTGGTCCTCCAGGCAGCGCACCACCACCTGGAAGATGCTGGGCAGGTCCTGCCGCTCGCCGATCGAGCGGGTGATCTGGTGGAGCAGGCTCATGCGCGCCAGCTGGGCCACCACGCGGTTCTCGGCCGCCATCCGCTCGGCGATCTCGCGCTGCAGCGTCGCGTTCGCGCGGATCAGCTCGTCGCGCGAGACGGTGGTCTGGCGCAGCCGCTCGACCATGCCGTCGAAGGCGCGCGCCAGGCTGCCGATCTCGTCGTCCGAGCGCACGTCCAGCGCCACGTCCAGCCGGCCCGATCCCACCACCTCGGTGGCCCGGTGCAGCCGCATCAGCGGCTTGCTGACGCTGCGGATGGTCAGGCCCATCGCGCCCAGCACCACCAGCAGCACCAGCCCGGCCAGCACGGCGCCGGCCCGCACCAGGTCCGACTGCGCCTCGAGCATGTTGGCGCGGCTCTGGCGCGCCAGGTCCTCGGCGTCCGACATCATCGCCTGGGCCCGGTTCATCATCAGGCCCGACAGGCGCGCCTCCAGCTCGCGCAGGATCACCGCGCGCTCGGGCGTGCGCACGAACTCGCCCTGCACCGCCTGCAGCTCGCCGAACAGGCCGCCGAGCGACTGGTGGCGCTCGCGGATGTCGCGCAGCAGCGCCAGCTCGTCCTCGCCGTCGAAGCCGCCGTCGGCCGCGATCACCCGCCGCAGCGACTGGTGGCGCTGCAGCCACTGCGCGCGGGTGCGCGCCAGGTGGTGCTGCACGTATTCCAGCGACAGGTAGCGCAGCGAGGCGGCGCCGCGCAAGACCTCGAAGGTGATCTCGGCCTTGGCGATCTCGTGCCGCATGGCGCCGGCGGTGCGGGCGAACACCACCGCCATGATCGCCAGCAGCACGATGCAGATGATCTGGGCCAGCTTGAGGCGGGTGGAGATCTTCACGCGGCGTCCCTAGTAAATGATGGTCACCTCGGACGGGCTCACGGTCTTGAGCCCGTCGAGGTAGATGTAGTCGAGGAAGTTGGGCACCTCGCGCGCCGGCGTCAGCCCGCCCTTGATCGCCCAGCGCGACTGGTCCTCCAGCACCAGCAGCAGGCTCTGGTCCAGCTCCAGTCCGAAGTGGTGGGCCGGCCAGGCCGCCAGCATGGCCGAGGCCTGGCCGGCCGACAGCCGCGGAAAGAAGGCCACCGAGGCGCCCGGCTGGTCGCGGCAGAAGCGCTCGCCCTGCTCCAGCGCCCGCAGCAGCCGCACCATGGTGCCCGGACGCTGGTGGATGTAGGGCGCCAGCGCCACCATGTTGTAGATGCTCTCGTAGACGTCGGCGCCGCCGAAGCGGATGCCGTTGCCGCCCAGGCTCTCGGCGGCCGCGCCCAGGAACGGGTCCCAGCCGCTGACCGCGTCCACCTTGCCGTCGGTGATGGCCTGCTGCAGCGCGTCGGGCGGATAGTTCACCAGCTGCACGTCGTGGGTGTCGAGGCGCTGGCGGTTGAGGAACACCTCCAGCGTGAAATGGCCCGAGGTGCTGAGCGTGACGCCGATGCGCTTGCCCCTGAGGTCGGCCGGGGTGGCGATGCCGCGGTCGCGCCGCGCCACCAGGCCGTGGTCGCGGCCGGTGCGGAAGATGGTGCTGACCACCTGGATCGGCATGCCCTCCATGGCAAAGAACATGATGGGGATGTCGGCCACGGTGGCCATGTCGGCCCGGTGCGAGGTCACCGCCAGCAGCGCCTCGCGGCCGCTGGTGTAGGGCTGCAGCCGCACCGCCAGCCGCTGGCCGGCGAAATAGCCCCTGGCCTGGGCCGCCAACACCGGACAGGCGCCCACGTACTCGGTGTTGGTGGCGATGACGATGGCCTCGGGCGCGGCGGACGGCGCCGGCGCCGGCCGCAGCGCCAGCCACAGCGCCGCGCCGGCCAGCGCCAGCACGGCGGCGGCCGGCCACATGGCCCGCAGGGTGGTGCGCTTCATGGATGCTCCCGGATCACGCGGATCAGCTTGTTCAGGATGGAATGCAGGTGGTCTCCCGGCATGGGTTCAGGACACGTGCTGGGTGGCGCCGCGCACGCCGGACGGCGCGGCGGCGGCGCTGTGCAGCGGCAGCTCGACGCGGAAGGTGCTGCCCTCGCCCGGCTTGCTCTCGACGCTGATGCGCCCGCGCATGGCCTCGACCAGGCGCTGGGTGATGGTCAGCCCCAGGCCGGTGCCCTCCTCGCCGTCCTCCTCGCGCCCGGCGCGGCCGAACGGCAGGAAGATGGTTGCCAGCTGGGCCGCGTCCAGGCCGACCCCGCTGTCGCTGACGGCGATGCTGCCGTAGCCGGGCCCGACGGCGCAGTGCACCGTGACGCTGCCGTGCACATGGTTGTACTTGATGGCGTTGGACAGCAGGTTGACCAGCACCTGCTTGAGCCGCATGCGGTCGGCGCACAGCTCGAGCCGGCAGTCGGCCGGCATCATCAGCGCCACCAGGCGGCGCTCGGCCAGCGGCGCGACGATGGCAACCACCTCGCGCAGCACCTCCTCCAGCATCACCGGCCCCAGCACCAGCGACACCTTGCCGGCCTCGATCTTGGACAGGTCCAGGATCTCGTTGACCAGCGACAGCAGGTGCTTGCCGGACGAGACGATGTTCTGCGAGAAGCGCTGGCGCTCGCCCTCGCCCTTGGGGAAGCGGTCGCTGGCCAGGATCTGGGCGAAGCCGAGGATGCTGTTGAGCGGGGTGCGCAGCTCGTGGCTCATGTTCGACAGGAAGGCCGACTTTTCCTCGTTGGTGCGCTCGGCCTCGCGGCGCGCCGCGTCCAGCACCTGGTTCAGCCGGCCGAGCTCGTCGACCCGCTCGCGCAGCGCCGCCTCCAGCTGCAGGTTGTGCTGGCGCAGCCGGCGCGACTCCAGCGCCCGCGCCAGCACCGGCAGCAGGGTGGCGGCCTTGAACGGCTTGATGATGTAGTCGAAGGCGCCGATCTTCATCGCCTTGACGGCGGTGTCGACCGTGCCGGCGCCGGTCATGATGATGCAGGCGATGGCCGGGTCGAGCGTCTTGGCCGCCTCGATCAGCGCCAGCCCGTCCATGCCGGGCATGTTCATGTCGGTCAGCAGCAGGTCGCAGGCGTGGCCGCGCAGGTGGGCCAGCGCCGTCTCGCCGGTGGGAAAGCCGATGGCGTCCAGGTTGTGCTGGCCCAGGATGTCGCACAAGGCTTTCAGATGGGCAGCCTGATCGTCCACGACCACGATCCGCGAACGAGGGACAAGCTCGGACATAGCGCCTCCTGATACCATTGTTGGCTCCAGCAATTATGCCTAGTTTACCGGACGGAAAACTCACCAATACTATCCGTCCGGCGCACTTCCCTGCGCACGCGGCGCGGTTTTGCCGAACATCATTTTCTGATACCGGAAGGCATCCCGAATATTCTCCCGCAGCACCAGGTCGTCCCACGGCTTGGTGTAGAAGCGGTAGATCTCGCCGCGGTTGATGGCGCTCAGCACCGCCTCCAGCTCGGTGTAGCCGGACAGGATGATGCGGATGGTCTCGGGGTACAGGTCCTTGACGCGGCTGAGGAACTCGGTGCCGTTCATGCCGGGCATGCGCTGGTCGCTGACCACCACCTGCACCGCATGGCTGGCCAGCAGGTCGAAGCCCTCCTCGGCGGTGTTGGCGCGCAGGATGCGGTAGCCGTCCGGGCGCAGCAGGCGGGTCAGCGCCGAGCGGATGCTGGGCTCGTCGTCCAGCAGCAGCAGGGTCTGCTGGTCGGCGGGCGTCTCGCCGGGCGCCGGCGAGACGCCGCGCTCCGAGCGCAGCAGCTCGGCAAAGTCGTCCGCCGGCAGCGGCTTGCTGAACAGGTAGCCCTGCATGTCGTCGCACTGGTGGCGCCGCAGGTAGGCCAGCTGGGCCTCGGTCTCGACGCCCTCGGCGATGACCTTGAAGCCCAGGCTCTGGCCCAGCGCGATCACCGAGCGCACGATGGCCGCCACCTTGGGCTCGCTCAGCATCTCGCGCACGAAGGACTGGTCGATTTTTAAATAGTCGACCGGGAACAGCTTCAGGTAGGCCAGGCTGGAGTAGCCGGTGCCGAAGTCGTCGATCGAGAGCGCGATGCCCATCTGCTTGAGCTCCCTGACCACCGCCACCGCGCCGTCGACGTTGTGCATCACCAGGCTCTCGGTGAGCTCGAGCTCCAGGTAGCGCGGGTCGAGGCCGCTGTCGGACAGCGCGGCCTGCACCTCGCGGCTCAGGCCGGGATCGCGGAACTGGCGCGCCGAGACGTTGACCGCGACCCGCAGCGGCGTCAGCCCGGCCTGCTGCCACGCCATGTTCTGGAAGCAGGCGGTGCGCGTGACCCAGCGGCCGATCTCGACGATGAGCCCGGTCTCCTCGGCCACGCCGATGAAGCGCGCCGGCGACACCATGCCCAGCGTCGGATGCTGCCAGCGCACCAGCGCCTCCATGCCGACCACGGCGCCGGTGCGCAGGTCGACCTTGGGCTGGTAGTGCAGCCGCAGCTGGTCGCGCGCCAGCGCGTGGCGCAGCTCGGCCTCGATCATGGTGCGCTCGGCGATGCGGCTGTGCATGGCCGCCTCGTAGAACTGCAGCTGGTTGCGCCCGCTTTCCTTGGCGCGGTACATGGCGATGTCGGCGTGCTTGAGCAGCTGCTGCGGCTCGCCGCCGTCGGTCGGGTACACGCTCACGCCCATGCTGCAGGTGACGGTGAGCGCCTGGCCGGCCACCGTCAGCGGCGCGGCCACGCTGTCCTGCACCCGCTGCAGCACGGCCGAGGCCGGCGACTCCGGGGTGTCCGACAGCAGCAGCAGGAACTCGTCGCCGCCGAGCCGGGCCACGGTGTCGCTGTCGCCCACGCAGGCGCGCAGCCGCGCGCCGACCGCGCACAGCAGCTCGTCGCCGGCCAGGTGGCCCAGGCTGTCGTTGACCAGCTTGAAGTTGTCCAGGTCGATGAACACCACCCACAGCGCATGGCCGTAGCGCTCGGCGTAGCCGATGGCCTGGGCCATGCGGTCGCCGAACAGCGCCCGGTTCGGCAGGCCGGTCAGCGGATCGTGGTTGGCCTGGTGCTCCAGCTGCTGCTGGTAGGTGATCGACTCGGTCATGTCGGTCAGCACGCACACGTGGTGGCTGGGCAGGCCGTCGGCGGCCGGCACCGGCGCCACGTGCAGGCGCGCCCACATCAGGTACTGGTCGCGGTGGGCGATGCGCAGCGTGATGGTCAGCTCGTGCACGCCGCTGAGCGCCTCGCGCAGCGCGGCGCGGTCGCCGTCGTGCTGCTCCAGCAGCATGTCGAGCTGGCGGCCGGCCGCCTCGGCCTCGGTGTAGCCGAACAGGCGGGTGAAGGCCGGGTTGGTGTACTCGATCAGCTCGCCGCCGGGGCCGTGCGCGGTGATCACCACCGCGTTGTCGCTGGCCTCCAGCGCGCGCCCGCGCAGGCGCAGCGCCTGCTCGGCCTCCCTGCGGGCGGTGATGTCCTCGATCGTCCCGACCACGCCGATGATGCTGCCACGCTGGTCGTAGAACGGCAGCTTGTTGATCAGGTACCAGTGCACGCTGCCGTCCTCGCGCAGCATCTGCTCCTCCGCATCCAGGCGGGCCCGGCCGGTGGCGACGATGTCGCGGTCGTCGGCGCGGATGCGCGCCGCGTTGTGCGACCAGGGGAAGTCGTCGTCGCTCTTGCCGATCACCTCGTCCACCGCCGCCAGGCCGGCCGCGGCGGCAAACACGGTGTTGCAGCCGCAGTACCTGCCGTCCAGGTCCTTCCAGAAGATCTGATGGGGGATGTGGTCGATCACCAGCTGCTTGAGCTCGCGCGAGGCGTACAGCTCGGCCTCCATGCGCAGCTGCTCGGTGACGTCGTGCGACACCACGAAGCGCGCCGCGCGGCCGCCGACGGTCAGCGAGTGCGACGAGATCTGCACGTCGATGCGCGTGCCGTCGCGCTTGACGTGGGTCCACACGCCGGCCAGCTCGGCGCCCTTGCGCGGCGCGGCCGCCAGGTTGCGCTCCAGCGCGGCCAGCTGCTCGGACGGGCGGATGTCCTTGATCGTCATCTGCAGGAACTCGGCCTCGCTGTAGCCGTAGTGCGCCACGGCGGCCGCGTTGACCATCAGGAAGCGCAGCGTCTGCAGGTCGTAGATCCACATCGGCTGCGGGTGGTGTTCGAACAGGCGCTTGAAGCGCAGCAGCGATTCGTAGACGTCGAAGTCGTCCAGGTCGTAGGCCAGGCACAGGTAGCGCGCCGGCCGCTGCTCGGTTGCAGGTTGCAACTCGATCGACTGCGTGACCGGATGAAAGGCGCCGTCCGCGCCCAGCAATTCAAGCTCGCCGTGCCAGTAGCCGGTCTGGCGCGCGGCCACCAGCGCCGCGTCCTGCAGCAGCTGGGCGGCCCAGTCGGTGTACAGGCGCGCCGCGGGCTCGCCCAGCCGGTAGGCCCCCAGGCGCTGGCGGGCGTGCAGGTTCAGCGCCTGCACCCGGCCGTCCATCCCGACCGTGAACACAAAGTACGGGCAGTGGTCGAACTGCGTGCGTGGATCGGTGGATCCACCATTTACACCCGGCCGCTCGTCGACAGCCAGCGGTATCGACTGATCCGCTAATGAGGGAAGCCTTGGATCGATTTGCATAGGCAGGATGGCGTCAGCGCGCGTCTAAAACATCGTGCTTCCATCTTAACAGAAGCAAACAATCCACAGCGCGCCGCTCAGCCGGGCGCGGTGAATTGCGGCCGCTGCCGCAACAGGCTTTCCAGCGCCGCCGCCGGCAGCGGTTTCGAGAAGTAGAAACCCTGCATGGCGTCGCAGCGGGCCGCGCGCAGGAACTCGACCTGCTGGGCGTTCTCCACCCCTTCCGCCACCACCGACAGGCCCAGGCTGTGCGCCAGCGCGATGATGGCGGTGGCGATCGCCGCGCCGTCGCCCGGCACCGCGCTGACGAAGCTGCGGTCGATCTTGAGCTGGTCGATCGGGAAGCGCTTCAGGTAGGCCATCGACGAGTAGCCGGTGCCGAAGTCGTCGATCGACAGGTGGATGCCGGCCGCCTGGATGCGCTGCATCAGCGTCAGGTTGGCGTCGACGTTTTCCATCATCGCGCTCTCGGTCAGCTCCAGCTCCAGCAGCTGCGGCGGCAACCCGGTCTCGGCCAGCAGCGCCTCGATCTCGTTCATCAGGTTGGGGTCGCGCGCCTGGTGGGCCGACAGGTTGACCGCCACGTGGGCGATGTCGTCCAGCAGTCCCTGGCGCCGCCACTGCGCGGCCTGGCGGCAGGCGGTCTGCAGCACCCAGCGTCCCAGCGGCACGATCACGCCGCTCTCCTCGGCCACCGGGATGAACTCGGCCGGACTGACCGGCCCCAGTTCCGGGCAGGTCCAGCGCGCCAGCACCTCGAAGCCGGTCATGCGGCCGCTGCGGGTGTCGATCTGCGGCTGGTAGTGCAGGGTCAGCTCGTCGCGCTCGAGCGCGCGCCGCAGGTTGGCCTCCATCTTCAGGCGGCGGTTGGCGCGCAGCGTCATCTCCTGGCGGAACACCTGGCAGGTGTTCTTGCCCAGGCTCTTGGCGTGGTACATGGCGGTGTCGGCGCCGCGCATCAGCGACTCGGCGCCGTCGGCGTCGGCCGGATAGATGGCCACGCCGATGCTGGTGCTCACGTGCAGCAGCTGGTGCTCGATCTGGAACGGCGCGGCCAGCGCCTGCAGGATCTTGTGCGCCACCTCGGCCGCCTCGTCGGCCGCGTCCGAGGTCTCGACGATGACAACGAACTCGTCGCCGCCGATGCGGCAGATCAGGTCGCCGGAGCGCAGCGCCTCGCGCAGGCGCTGCGCCACCAGCCGCAGCAGCGTGTCGCCGCAGCTGTGGCCCAGCGTGTCGTTGACCACCTTGAAGTTGTCGAGGTCGAGCAGCAGCAGGCCGACCGCGCCGGCCAGGCGGTCGGCGCGGCCCAGGCAGGCGTCCAGGTGGGCGTTGAAGGCGTTGCGGTTCGGTAGCGACGTGATGGGATCGACATGCGCCAGGTGGTGCAGGTGCTGTTCGGCCGCGCGCACCGCGGCGCGCATGCGCGCCACCAGCAGCCACGCCAGCGCCATCGAGGCCAGCGCCACCACCAGTGTGTACGCGGCGAACGCGGCCAGGCGGCGGTACAGCGGCATCAAGGTCGCGCGCAGCACCACGCTGCCGATCACGGCGCCGTTGGCGGCCACCGGTTCCAGCACGTCCAGCGCGGCGAGAGAGAACACATGGCGCTCGGCCAGCAGCGCGGCGCCCACCTCAGGCGGGGCGGCGCCGGCGCGCCGGTAGCCGGCCAGCGGCACGCCGCGCGGGTCGAGGATGGCGGCGCTGTCGACCGCCGGCGACAGGCCCAGCCCGGCCAGCGTCTCGGCGGCCGCGCGCTGGTCCTGGAACATCAGCGCGGCGCTGCTGTTGTTGCCGACGATGCGGGCCTGGACCTGCAGATCGCCCAGCAGCGCGGCGCGCAGCACCACAAACTGGAACACCACCAGCAGCACGGCGGCCACGCCGAGCGCGGCGCCGGCCATCAGCAGGTTGCTGCGCGCGACCTTGAGGTCGAGCGGGCCGGCCGCAGGAGATTGATGGGCGCGCGTCATTGCACGCTCCTGGCCAGGCGCAGCAGCTTGGAGCTGAGCACCATGCGGGCCGCGCGCAGCGCGCCCAGGTCGGCCTCGAACACCACCCGCTGGTCCTCCATGGACAGCGCCAGCATGGCGCCGGCGCGGGCGATCTGGCGGTCGTTGGCGACGGTCAGCACGCTGGCGCCGCCGGCCGCGAGGTCGTGGTGCAGCTGCGGCCAGGCGTCGCGGTCCTGCCGGTCCAGCACCAGCAGGTGGCAGGCGCGCGGCGCCGCGCCGGCCGCCAGCGCGCGCACCTCGAGCCGGTGGCCGTTGACGCTCTTGTCGCGCAGTTCCTGCAGCGCGGCCAGCAGCGCGTTGCCGTGGTAGGCGCACAGCACCAGCGGGCTGGCCGGCGGCAGCGCCTCGGCCGGCCATTCGGCGAACACCGCGAAGTTGAACACGAAGGCGGCCTTGAGCTGCTGCTCGGACACCGGCGCGGCCGCGCCCTGCGCGCGCGCGGGAGCGCCCCAGCCCAGCAGCAGGGCCAGGGGCGCCATGGCGCACCACGCGGCGAGGACGCGTACCGTCGGCATCTCAGTAGTCCAATGTCAGTTTCAATTGCAGCCGCCGGCCGTCCTGCGCGATCGCGTCCTGCAGATGCTCCAGCGAGGCCGGATCGGCGTAGCGGCGGTCGAGCAGGTTGGTGGCGGTCAGCGCCAGGTCGGCGTGGCGCGTCAGCCGCTGCGAATACAGGTTCAGGTTGGCCACCAGGAAGGCGCCGGTGGAGCCGCCCTGGTACAGCGTGCGGCGGCCGACGTACTGCGCCTCGAAGCCGGCGCGCCACGGACCGCGCAGCGGCAGCGTCAGGTTCAGCTTGGCCAGCTGGCCCGGCGTGTTGACGTTGCTGCTGGCGCTGGCCAGGTCGTCCTGGTAGGTGCGCTGCCAGCTGTAGCTGGCTTTCAGGCGCGCCGCGTTGTCCCAGTTCTGCTCGTATTCGAACTCGACCCCGCGCGCCACCGCGCGGCCGCCGTTGACGAACATCGGCAGGCCGTCCTGCTCGACCTGCGAGATCAGCGCCGACACCACGTTGCGGAAGGCCGACACGGTCACGCGCCGGTTGCCGGGCAGCTGCCGCACCAGCGCCAGCTCGGCGCTGCCGATGCGCTCGCGGCCCAGGCCCGGATTGGCGCGCTGGCCGCCGTCGCCGCTGACGCTGTAGAAGCGCTCGTAGCTGTTGGGCGCGCGGTAGGCGCCACCGTACATGGCCTTGACGGTGGTGGCGGCGTCCCACTGCTCCACCAGCGCCAGCCGCGGGCTGAACACGCCGCCGGTGGCGTCGTGGCGGTCGTAGCGCAGGCCGGCGTTCAGCAGCAGCGCCGGCGTCAGCGCCACCTGGTCCTGCAGGTACATGCCGTAGCGCCGGCCGTCCTGGCTCTGGTCCAGGTACAGCGCGTACGGCGCGACGTCGAAGTTGCGCATGCGCTGGCGGTAGTCGTCCTCGAACGACAGGCCGGCCAGCAGCTTATGGGCGCCGGCCGTGGCCAGCAGCGTCAGCTCCGCGCCCCACCAGCGGGCGGCGAACACGTCGCGGTTGAGGGTGACGTTGGCGTCGTCGCTGGCGTAGTAGCCGAGCGATCCGGACTCGGCCCAGTAGGCGCGGGCGCTCAGCTCGGCCTGCGGCGACAGCGGCGCGTGGTAGCTCAGGTCGGCATAGTTCTGGGTGTCGACGGTGCGCGAGCGCGGATCGTTGAAGTGCTGGCTGTACGAGGCGGTCGGCACGCCCTTGTCGCGCTCGGCGTGGATCAGGGTCGCGGTGTAGTCGCCGTGGACCGCCTTGGCGAACAGGCGGTGGCCGGATTCGTAGTCGAGCCCGCGCGCGACGCCGTCGCTGGCCTCGCCGTCCGCGTACTCGGGATAGAACAGGTCGCGGCCGTCGGTCTTGTAGCGGCTGGCCGCCAGCAGCCAGTCGGTGCCGGCGGCGTCGGTCCAGGCCTGGCTAACGGCGGCGCGGCGGGCGCCGTCCTGGCCGCCCGAGACCGTCAGCGCGCTCCCTTCCATGGCCTGCGCGCGCCGCGTGATGACGTTGATCACGCCGAAGAAGGCGTTGGCGCCGTACACCGACGAGCCGGGGCCCGGCACGTATTCGATGCGCTCGATCAGTTCCAGGTCAAGCGGGAATTCGCCGCCCATCGGGCCGGTATCGAACACCGCGTCGTTGAGGCGGTTGCCGTCGATCTGCAGCAGGAAGCGGGTGTTGTAATCGCCCGGCCGCAGGAAGCCGCGCGCGCCCAGGTAGGTGTAGTTGCGGTCGTAGCTGGCGTAGACGCCGCGCACGCTGCGCAGCACGTCGGCCAGCGTGCGCCAGCCGTAGGCGCGGATGTCGGCCGCCGTGATCACGGTGACGCTGGACGGCGCCTCGCTGGCGCGCTGCACGAACTTGGAGGCGCTGTAGACCTCCAGCTCCATCAGCTGCTCCAGCGGCAGCGCGGTCAAATCCTGCGGCGTGTCGCCGGCCCGCGCCGCGCCCTGCCCCAGCGCGCACAGCGCACAGAGGACGGAGAGGTGGCGCCGGGCTGGCCGCCGTTGCTGTATCAGTACCATTTACTGCCTTGCAAGGTTGAACGAGGCGAGCCGATACGCAACACCTGAATTATTACCATGTTACAACATCCTGCCGGGCGCGTCGCCCGCCACGATCTGGCAGGCATTATTACAAGAATCACCAAGCGACGGAATGAAATTTTGGTCCGTGCCGCATTTACCGCACACAACAGCATTTTCCGGTTGACATGCCTTGCACATGCACACAAACTTGCATGATGCACAAGCCTTCGATGACCTCCGTTTTCCGCACAGGCCGACGCATTCCACGCCAACTGGCGGGCGCGCTGTTCTGCGCCGGGCTGCAACTGTCGGCTGTTTGCAACGCCAGCGAGCACCTGATGGTCGACTACGTGGTCTCCAACAGCCCGCAGCGCAGCGCCTGGCTGGGCATCATCGCCCAGTTCGCCGCGGCCAATCCCGACATCCAGGTCGAGCACCACGGCTATCCGCAGGAGCCCTACAAGCGCGACTTCCTCGCCCGCCTGCACACCAGCCGCGCCGACGTGGCCTTCTGGTACGCGGGCGAACCGCTGCGCGAGGCCGCCCGCAACAAGCTGATATCCCCGCTCGGCGGCGAGCTGGCCGCGCTGCTGAAAAAGAAGAAGTTCTCCGCCGCCAGCATCGAAAGCACGCGCGTCGACGGCGAGGTGTATGGCTTTCCGCTGTATCACTACGTGTGGGGCTTTGTGTACCGCAAGTCCCTGTTCGCGCGGCTCGGCCTGCGCCCGCCGGCCACCTGGAGCGAGTTCCTGCAGACCTGCGAACGCCTGCAGGCCGAGGGCGTGACGCCGCTGGCGGTCGGCGCCCGCAGCGGCTGGCCGGCGGCCGGCTGGTTCGACTATCTCAACCTGCGCATCAACGGCATCGAGTTCCACCGCAAGCTGCTGCGCGGCGACGCCGGCTTCGGCGACCCGCGCGTGCGCCAGGTGTTCGACGTGTGGGGCGACCTGCTGCGCAAGGGCTATTTTCTGCAGGCCACGATGGACCAGGAAATGGAGCGCGTGCTGCCGTACCTGTACCGCGACCATGTCGGCATGACGCTGATGGGCAGCTTTATCGCCGCCAGGTTTCCGGCGGCGGTGGCGGGGGACATGGGCTTCTTCGCCTTCCCGAACTACACGCCCGGCGCGCCCGCGTACGAGGAAGCGCCGCTCGACGTGCTGGTGCTGCCGGCACGCGGCCTCAATCCGCGCGCGCGCCAGCGCTTCCTGGCCTTCCTGGCCGAGAGCGGCGCGCTGCGGCGGATCGCCGAGGCCGACCAGACCTTCTCGGCGCAGGCCGACGCCGCCGCCCCGCCGACCTTGCTGGGCGACGCCACCAGCGAGATCCTGGCCGGCGCCGCCGGCTACACCGCCTTCTTCGACCGCGACGCCAGGACCGACCTGGTGGCGCCGGTGTACGAGGGACTGCGACAATTCCTCAGCCCGCCGCACGACGCCGAGCAGGCGATCCGCCACATCGAAGACGCGCGCCAGCAAGCGCCCGCCTCCGCCAACCGGCCCTGACGACGCCGTGATTGTCATCATGTGGCGATGGCGCTAAACTGAAACGGCAGCGCCCTCCGGCGCGGCGCGGTCGCCACCCAAGGAAAGCCCATGCACAACGTGGCCTGTCACTGTCGCTTCGCGAGAACTTGCGCCGTCTGGATGCTGTGCCTCGGCCTGCTGCAAGCGCAGGCGGCCGGCGCGCGCGACACCATGCTGCTGGCCCATCCCTATCCCAAGGGGACCAGCTACGCGCCGCGGGTGCTGGCGCTGATCTGTACGGACGCCTTCCGCCAGCTGGACATGGACGCGGAGGTGCGCACCTATCCGCCGCTGCGCGGCGCGGTCGAGGCCGAGTCCGGCAAGATCGACGGCGAGGTCGGGCGGGCCCTTACCTACGGCGACAACCGGCCGAACCTGGTCCGCGTGAACGAGCCGCTGGTGTCGTTCCGGGTGACGGCCTTCACCAGCATCCCGGGCTTGAAGATAACCGGCTGGGACAGCCTGAAAGGCACGTCCTACCGGGTGCAGTACCGCAGCGGCTATTCCACCTTCAAGGCGCGGCTGGAGCAGATCCTGCCGCCGTCGCAACTGTCCTCGGTGGTGGACAGCCAGGCCGGCCTGCAGAACGTCGCGCTCGGCCGCACCGACGTGTTTGTCGACCTTGAGGAATACGGCGAGCTTCAGCTGTCCAGGCTGCAGAACCGCTACGGCAATGTGTACAACGCCGGGCTGGTGCAGGACACGCCGGTCTACATCTATCTGCACAAGCGACATGCCGCGCTGGCGCCGCGCCTGGCGGAGATCCTGGCGCACATGAAGGCCAGCGGCGCCATCCACCGGCATATCGCCCAGGCGCTGGGCGAGGAGCGCAGCCCCGCGCCCTAGCGGCGCCGAACCTCGCGGCGCGCCGCGTGTCCAACCCAGATTGGCGGAACCGCCTTCAGGAGAGCAGACATGCACGAGACCACCAAACTGGAAAGAACCGCCTGGAAGGCCTACTTCGACAACGTGTCCAGGCTGTTGGACGGCAAGCGGGTCGAGATCGAAGTGGCCTCGCTCGCCATCGGCAGCCAGCTCGCGGCCGAGTGGCTGCCGGCGCTGGGCGTGAGCTACGACGAGGACGCCGACCTGCTGGCCGTCATGGCGGAAGGCTTGAACCACATGATCCGCCATCCGCGCGAGGTGTTTGTCCAGGCCGATGGCCAGGAACTGCAAACCCTCAGCGTCACCGGCGACGACGGCGCCATCGAGATCATCCGCTTCAGGGAAGCGGCGCAACGATAGCGCAAAAAAAAGCGGCCACACGGGCCGCCTTGTTTAGCGCACGTCCAGCAGCTCGACGTCGAAGATCAGCGTGGCGTTCGGCGGGATCGGACCCGCGCCGTTTTCGCCGTAGCCCATGTTGGCCGGTACGATCAGCGTACGCTTGCCGCCGACCTTCATGCCCTGCACGCCCTCGTCCCAACCCGGGATGACGCGGCCGCCGCCCAGCGGGAAGCTGAAGGCCTCGCGGCCGATCGAGGAATCGAACTGCGCGCCATGTTGCTGGGGCGCGTTCGGCTCGTACAGCCAGCCGGTGTAGTTGACCACGGCGGTCACGCCGGCCACCGCTTCCTTGCCGGTGCCGACCACGGTGTCGATCTTTTGCAGCGGCGCGGCGTTGGCGGCAGCGGCGGCGGGCGTAGGCGGCTTGGCGCGGTCGCAGCCGGCCACGGCCAGAGTCAGGGTGAGGCCAATAACGCAGGAGGAGAGCAATTGTTTCATGATGTTCTTTCGTAGGCAGCGGCACAAAGCAAAAAGGGCAGCCACATCGGCTGCCCTTCTACATTCTGGAGCGGGAGAAGAGTCTCGAACTCTCGACCTCAACCTTGGCAAGGTTGCGCTCTACCAACTGAGCTACTCCCGCTTGGAGTTCAAATTGTCTGGAGGCGAGGATCGGAGTCGAACCGACCTAGACGGCTTTGCAGGCCGCTGCATAACCGCTTTGCTACCTCGCCAGAGGAAACTTTGACCAAGATGCACAGCGGGGTTACGCGCTGCGATCCGAAATTCTGGAGCGGGAGAAGAGTCTCGAACTCTCGACCTCAACCTTGGCAAGGTTGCGCTCTACCAACTGAGCTACTCCCGCATTGGAGTTACATTTTTTACTGCGCCAGCCAATTCCCGGAGAAACTGGAGCGGGAGAAGAGTCTCGAACTCTCGACCTCAACCTTGGCAAGGTTGCGCTCTACCAACTGAGCTACTCCCGCATTGGAGTCCAACATTCTAGCAGCTGACAGCCATTAACGCCAGTGCCATGTGTTCCTGATTACTTGGAGCGGGAGAAGAGTCTCGAACTCTCGACCTCAACCTTGGCAAGGTTGCGCTCTACCAACTGAGCTACTCCCGCTTCGTCGTCATCAACAACAGGCCAGCATTATAGATGATCCATAGCATCTGTCAATGGCTCCGATGTCAATCTTATCGATTCCACTTTAAAAAGCCGGCGGCCGGCCCTGGTCCGGCTGGCTGTAATCGCAGACGCCGTGCGGGAAAATCCGCTGCAGCCGGGCCGTTTGCTGCGCCGTCCAGGCCAGGCCGGCGGGATAGCTGCCGTCCCTTAAAGCCTGCGCCACCGGCTTCAACGCGCACTTGAAGACATCGCCCCTGATCGACTCCCCCGCCACCATGCGCGGGCTGGAAAACAGCGGGAAGGCCTTCGCACATGCGCCCGGCGGCTTGGCGTCCAGGATGCCGTCCCAGGCGGACGGCCCGGTGGCGATGACCGCGCCGCCGGTATCGATGCAGCGGTCGGTGAATTCGGCCGGCGCCGGGCCGCCGCTCAGGAGCCGGTCCATGACCGACAAGGCTTCCAGCACCCTGCCCTGCATGTCGGCCTGGGAACGGGTGAACCAGATCACCTGGCGCCCGGCCTCGGCGCGGTTGGCGTGCAGCAGGCGGGCCCGCACCGAGAAGGCCTGGCGCGCGTTGTGCATGTTCAGCTCCGGCTCCAGATAGGGCCGCAGGTCGATCATCGGGATGCCGAGGCGCTGGCCGGTGAATACCTGGCCGGAGCTGTAGGCCTTGCGCATCGCCTCCACGCTGCCGCTGCGGCGCTGCGCCGGCGCGCCGTCCGGATCGCGGCAGGTGGCGCTGCGCAGCATGTTGCGGCTGTCGTAGGGGTCTTCCTTACCCTGCCAGTCCACGAAATCGGCCTGCTCCTTCCAGCCGCCCACGCAGGCGTTCAACCGCAGGAATTCGTCGATGCCGATGCCGCCCTGCGCCAGCGCCAGCGCCTTCAGGCCGTACTGCACACCCTCGTTGTCGATGGAGATGGGCGCATAGCCCTGGCTGTCGGTGCCGTAGATGTCCGCCAGGTCGTTCCAGTGCGTCCACTTGACCTTGTCGAACACACCGGCGGGATAGCGGTAAAAGGTCGCGGCGAGGTCGTACCCCTCATGCCGGTGGCGCGGGTTCAGCACCGTCACCACCGCCATCTTCCAGCCGTTGATGCACTCGGTCGATCCGGCGCCGCCGGTCCAGGCGTGGCGCGCGGTGTCGCTGGCGTTCATGCCTTCGATGGCGATCTGGTTGGTCCACCTGACCCACGGCGACGCCGGATCGAGCGCCACCTCGTCCTTGAAGTACTGGCTCAGTAGCGGGCAGTCCGAGATGGGGATGGTCTGCGTGATCATGTCCGGATACGACTGCAGCGGGATGCCTCCATCCAGCAGGCCGGGATGGTTTTGCGCGAACAGGTACTGCTGCACCGCCCCGCCCGACCCGCCCAGGCCGATGGTGAACAGCGGCGCGCCATAGGCTTCGACAAAGCGCGCCTTGGTCAGCATGGCGGTCTGCCCGGCCAGGCGCATGTTGTAGTGGACACCGGCCTCATTGCCGGACGAGCCGACGATGGCGTAGCCCTGCTCCAGCAAGGGGATCATCAACTGGCGCTCGTTGCCGCTCAAGGTGCCGGGCTTGAACCACAGCGGCAAGCCTTGGTGATGGCCGACGCCGACGCCGCCGCCGAACCAGTACACCAGCTTGCGGTTCCAGGCCGCCGCCGGCTCGGGCTTGGGCCCAGGCGCCAGCATGGCGATGGTGTAGACGAAGCGGTTGATGGTGCCGGCCTCCACCCGCACCACGAAGGGCACGGCCGCGCCGTTGCGCTGGATGGTCTTCAGGTCTGCCGGAGGCGACGTGTAGCCGGTAGCGGGATCGAAGGGTTTGAAGTTGGCGCCGGCAAGGTAGAAGTACTGGACCCGGGTCGGGATGGCGCAATTGCGGCTGTAGCCGACGATGGCGCCGCTGCTTTCGTCGATCACCGGGTGGCCGACGCCGTCCTGGTTATCGACGCTGGGCTGGCCCAGGCCGGATTCCTGCGTGCGGCAGACGAAAGGTTGTTGCTGCGCCTGCGCCGCCAGGCAGATTGAGGTTGCCGCGCAAGCGGCCAGGAATCTCCAAATCGCCATGGCGTGTGCTCCTGATCTGATGAGATGAGCTTCACCAGATCATAGCACTAGCCCAGCGTGCCGGACTTTTCCTTGATCAGCGGCCAGGCCAGGCGCAGGTAGTAGAACATCGACCACACCGTCAGCACGGCCGCCACTTCCAGCAAGCGCGAGCCCCAGAACTGGGTGTCGATGGCGCCCCACAGCACGTCATGGAAAAGCAACAGCGGGATGGCCATCATCTGGGCCGTGGTCTTGATCTTGCCCAGCGAGCTGACCGCCACCGATTTCGAGGCGCCGATCTGCGCCATCCATTCGCGCAGCGCCGAGATGGCGATCTCGCGGCCGATGATGATGAACGACAGCACGGCGTTGGCGCGGTCCAGCTGCACCAGCACCAGCAAGGCCCCCGCCACCATCAGCTTGTCCGCGACCGGGTCGAGGAAGGCGCCGAAGGCCGAGGTCTGGTTCCAGCGGCGGGCCAGGAAACCGTCGAACCAGTCGGTGACGGCGGCGATGATGAACACCAGCGTGGCCGCCAGGTTCTGATCCGCCACGGGCAGCACATTGGTGGGCAGGTAGTAGACGCCCACCACCAGCGGAATCAGCGCAACGCGCAACCAGGTCAACAGTATCGGTATATTGAAGGGCATAAGCTCGGAAATTAGTGCGGCCGTGAAAATTGTTAATGCGCCGCTAGTCTACCTTGCCGACGCACATTAAACCAGCGCACTGTTGCTGTGCAGGTAACTCAGTGTAATTGGCGGTAAATCTCTTCGGCCAATGCGTTCGAGATGCCTTCCACCTGTTTGAGGTCTTCGACACTGGCGTCGACCACGCCGCGCAGGCCGCCGAAGCGCGCCAGCAGGCGCTGGCGGCGCTTGGCGCCTATGCCCTCGATCTCCTCCAGGCGCGAGGTCTGGCGCGTCTTGGCGCGCTTGGCGCGCATGCCGGTGATGGCGAAGCGGTGCGCCTCGTCGCGGATCTGCGCCACCAGCATCAGCGCCGCCGATTCCTTGCCCAGCTCCTGCGAAGGCCGGCCATCCACGAACATCAGCGTCTCCAGGCCGACGCGCCGCCCTTCTCCCTTGGCCACGCCGACGATCAGGCTGATGTCCAGCCCCAGCTCGGCGAACACCTGGCGCGCCATTTCGATCTGGCCCTTGCCGCCGTCGATCAGCACCACGTCCGGCATGACGCCGTCGCCGTTGGCGACCTTCTCGTAGCGGCGCATCAGCACCTGGCGCATCGCCGCGTAATCGTCGCCGGGCGTGATGTCGTTGATGTTATAGCGGCGGTATTCGCCGTTCTGCATCTGGTGATGATGGAACACCACGCACGAGGCCTGCGTGGCCTCGCCCTGCGTGTGCGAGATGTCGAAGCATTCCACGCGCAGCGTATCGATATCCTCCGGCTCCAGCTGCAGCGCCTCCACCAGCGCGCGCGTGCGCGACTGCTGCGAGCCCTGCTCCGACAACAAGCGCGCCAGCGAGATCTCGGCGCCCTTCTGCGCCAGCTCCAGCCACTTGCGGCGCTGGTCCTGCGGCTGGAAGATCAGGTTGATGCGGTGGCCGCACTGATCCTGCAAGGCCTGCATCAGCGCCGGGTGGTCGAATTCGATATTCAGGATCAGCGTACCGGGGATGAACTTCTCGGTGTAGTGCTGGACCAGGAAGGCGGCCAGCACCTCGACCTCGATCGGCTCCTCCGCGATGGCGGCGGCGTCGCCGATGTGGTTGGGGAAGTAGGCGCGGTCGCCCAGATGGCGGCCGCCGCGCACCATCGCCAGGTTGACGCAGGCGCGACCGCCCTGCACCAGCACGGCGATGATGTCGACGTCGGCGTCGCCGGTGGTCTCCATGCTTTGCTGGTGCAGCACGCGCGACAGCGACTGGATCTGGTTGCGCACCGCAGCGGCCTGCTCGAATTTGAGCTCGGCGGCGTAGCCGTGCATTTTCTTTTCCAGGTCGTCCATCACCTCGCTCTGGCGGCCGCGCAGGAAGCGCGCGGCGTTTTCCACATCGAGCTTATAGTCTTCCTTGCTGATCAGGTCCACGCAGGGCGCGCTGCAGCGGCCGATCTGGTGCAGCAGGCATGGGCGGGTGCGGTTGGAGTACACGCTGTCCTCGCAGGTGCGGATCAGGAACACCTTCTGCAGGATCTGCATCGATTCCTTGACCGCCCACGAGCTGGGGAACGGGCCGAAATACTGGTTCTTCTTGTCCACCGCGCCGCGATAATAGACCATGCGCGGCGCGTCGCCGCCGGTGATCTTCAGGTAGGGATAGGATTTATCGTCGCGGAACAGGATGTTGAAGCGCGGGCTCAGGGCCTTGATCAGGTTATTCTCAAGGATCAGCGCTTCGGCTTCGCTGTGGGTGACGGTGGTCTCCAGCCGCGCGATGCGCTCGACCATCATGGCGATGCGCGGGCTGCTGAGGTTTTTCTGAAAGTAGCTCGACACGCGCTTCTTCAGGTCGCGCGCCTTGCCGACGTAGAGCACCTTGTCGTCGGCGTCGAAATAGCGGTACACGCCCGGCAGGTTGGGCAGCTTGGCCACGGTGGCCAGCACTTGTTCGCGCGGATCGGGCGCGGCTTCCAGTTCAGTCATGCTGTTATTTTCTCACTGCGCTTGTTCAACGATGACGAAGGCGACGGCGTATTCCTCTTCGTCGCTGACGGTCACCTGTGCCGATAGTTTATGCTTTTCCATGAATTCCTTCAGCACGCCGCTGCACACGATCATCGGCTTGCCGCTGGGCGCGTTGAGCATCTGCGCGGCGGGCCAGGTCATCGGCATGCGCATGCCCAAACCGATAGCCTTGGAGAAGGCTTCCTTGGCGGCGAAGCGCGTGGCGACGAAACGGATGCCGCGCGCCGCGTTCTTGGCCTTGCGCGCCAGGTATTTCTCCATCTCCTGCGGGCCGAGAATCTTGGCGGCGAAGCGGTCGCCGTGGCGCGCCAGCGCTTCCTCGATGCGCGGGATCTTGCAGATGTCGGTGCCTATCCCGTAGATCATTTGCGCGCGCCCAGGCGAGTCGAGACCATGATGGCCTTCATTTCGCGCACGGCGTTTTCCCAGCCGACGAAGACCGAATGCGCGACGATGGCGTGGCCGATATTGAGCTCGGCGATTTCCGGGATCGCGGCGATGGCTTGCACGTTGGTGTAGTGCAGGCCGTGGCCGGCGTTGACCTTCAGGCCCTTCGACACGCCATACAGCACGCCGCGATGGATGCGTTCCAGCTCGGCGGCCTGCTTGGCGCCTTCGGTGTCGGCGTAGCGGCCGGTGTGCAGCTCGATCACCGGCGCACCGATGTCGGCGGTGGCGTTCATCTGCTCCTCGTCGGCGTCGATGAACAGGCTGACGCGGATGCCTTCGGCCTGCAGCTGCTTGACGGCGGCCTGCACGGCGTTGAAGTGGCCGACGACATCGAGGCCGCCTTCGGTGGTGACTTCGGTGCGCTTCTCGGGCACCAGGCAGACGTCGGACGGCTTGATGCGGCAGGCGAAGTCGATCATCTCCTGCGTGACGGCGGCTTCCAGGTTCATGCGGGTGAGCAGCTGCGGCGCCAGCGCGATCACGTCGGCGTCCTTGATGTGGCGGCGGTCTTCGCGCAGGTGCAGGGTGATGCAGTCGGCGCCGGCCTGCTCGGCCAGCAGCGCGGCGCGGATCGGGTCCGGATACGTGGTGCCGCGCGCGTTGCGCAGGGTGGCGACGTGGTCGATGTTCACGCCAAGGTCGATGATGGTGCCGGAAGGTTGCAGGAAGCTCATTGATTTATACCGTTTATCTAGTTATAACTGCATCAGGTCGATCAGGATCTGGCGCGTGTTCAGCGGCGCGCCGCCCAGGTGGTGCGCCAGCAGGAAGCGCATCAGCTGCTTGCTTTGCGCTTGGGTGGCGGCGTCCTGGTAGTCTTCGCGCTCCATGTCGAGCAGCGTCTTGCCGGCCACGCGCGGCCACGGGTCGGCGGCGCGCTCGGGGCGCGGGCCGCGTTCCGGGTCCACCACGTAGACCACATCGGCCTGCACGGTGCGGCGGGTGTCGGTGCAGCGGGTCAGCTCGGCGGCGACGCCTGTCTCTTTAAGTAGGGCCCGTTCGAATTTTCTCAAGACGATGGGCGGCGGTTCGTTGTGGGCGAGCTGGTTCAGCGTGGCGACGTAGTGGTCGAACAGGCGCGGGTGGGCGTCGTCGCGCGCCAGCAGCTTGACCAGCAGCTCGTTCAGGTAGAAGCCGCACAGCAGCGCGGTCTTCTCCAGCGGCAGCATGCCGCCTACCCATTCGGCGTCGGTCAGCGTGCGCAGTTCGGATTTGCCGACCCAGCTCGAGGACAGCGGCTGGAAGGTCTGCAGCACGCCGCGCAGCTGCGAGTGCGGCCGCTTGGCGCCCTTGGCGATCAAGGCCACGCGGCCGAAGTCGCGCGTGAACAGATCGATGATGAGGCTGGTTTCTTTGTAGGGATAGCTGTGCAGGACGAAGGCCGGCTGGCCGGCGACCTTGGTGCCGAAGGTGCGCTCGCGCGACGGTGCGCGCGGGCGCTTGGCAGGCGCGGATGCGGGCGCGGCGGCGGCCGGCGCCGGGACGGGCACCACTTCACGCTCCGCCTCAGGCACGGCCTGCGGCGGTGCCGCTGCGATGTCGGCGTCTAGCGTGGTGGTGGACATCGCCCTCTTCTTTATTCGTAGCCGTAGGCGCGCAGACCCGCTTCGTTGTCGGCCCAGCCGGATTTGACCTTGACCCAGATTTCCAGGTACACCGGACCGCCGAACAGTTTTTCCATGTCCAGGCGGGCCTGGGTCGACACGTCCTTCAGGCGCGCGCCCTTGTTGCCGATGACCATGGACTTGTGCGTGTCGCGCTCGACCAGGATGGCGGCGAACACACGGCGCAGGTCGCCCTCCTGCTCGAACTTCTCGATCAGCACGGTGCTGGTGTACGGCAGCTCGTCGCCCACCAGGCGGAACAGCTTCTCGCGGACGATTTCCGACGCCAGGAATTTCTCGCTGCGGTCGGTGATGTCGTCCGGGCCGAAGATCGGCGCGTTCTCGGGCAGGAATTTCTTGATCTCTTTTTCCAGGCCTTCCAATTGGAAGCGCAGCTTGGCCGACACCGGCACGATGGCCGCGAAGTTGAACTTCGAAGCGACCTGCTGGGCGAATGGCATCAGCGCGCCCTTGTCCTTGACGCGGTCGGCCTTGTTGATCACCAGGATCACCGGTACTTCAGTCGGCAGCAGATCCATCACCTGCTGGTCGGCCGGGCCGAAGGTACCGGCCTCGATCACGTACAGGATCAGGTCCGACGAGATCAGCGTGTTGGTGACGGTCTTGTTGAGCGTGTTGTTCAGCGCGTTCGAGTGGCGGGTCTGGAAGCCCGGCGTGTCGACGTAGATGAACTGCGCGTCGTCATGGGTCTGGATGCCCGTGATGCGGTGGCGCGTGGTCTGCGCCTTGCGCGAGGTGATGCTGACCTTGGCGCCGATGAGCGTGTTCATCAGGGTCGATTTGCCCACGTTGGGGCGGCCGACAATGGCGATGTAGCCACAACGGAAGTTGGCGGAGGTCGTTTCGGTAGTCATTTCAGTTCTCTTTTACTTGTGTGCTGCTTTGGCAGGCGGTGGCGACGGTTCATTACCGGCCTCGGTCGTCTGCACGGTGGCGATGCCGGCCAGCTTGAGCTGGGCGGCGCGCGGCTTGGACTTGCGGCCGGCGGCCGGGGTCTTGACCAACGCTTGCTCGGCCACTTCCAGCGCCAGCTTGGCGGCGGCCTGTTCGCCGGCGCGGCGGCTGCCGCCGCGTCCGTAGACCTGGATGCCCAGCTTGGGCACCAGGCATTCGATTTCGAATTCCTGGCTGTGCGCGGCGCCGTGCGTGGCTACCACATTGTACAGCGGCAGGGAAATCTTCTTACTTTGGAGGAATTCCTGCAGCAGGGTCTTGGCGTCCTTGCCCAGGGTTTGCGGGTCGACCGATTCCAGGATCGGAATGTAGAAGGCCCGGATCACGTCGCGCGCGGGGTTGAAGCCGCCATCCAAAAAAATGGCGCCTAACAGCGCCTCAAGCGTGTCGGCCAGGATCGAAGGACGGCGGAATCCGCCCGACTTCAACTCTCCCTCCCCCAGCCGCAGGAACTGCGACAGCTCCAGCTTTTGCGCGATCTCGTACAGCGACTGCTGCTTGACCAGGTTGGCACGCAGGCGCGACAGGTCGCCCTCGTCGATCGCCACGAAGCGCTCGTACAGGATGGACGCGACCACGCAGTTCAGGACCGAGTCGCCGAGGAATTCCAGTCGTTCATTATGCAAACTGCTGTGGCTACGGTGCGTCAAGGCTTGCTGCAACAGGCCAGCATCCTGGAACGTATAGCCTAGACGGGTTTGCAATAACTGAAGATTCATTGTTCTGTTCTGGTGTTAAACGTGTTTATTGGTCGGTCTTGGCCGGCGGCGGCAGGCCGTTCTTGGCCGTGGTGCCCTGGTATTCCAACAGCAGGCTGGCCGGTCCGACCAGCGGGATTTTCTTTTCGTAGGCGAAGCTGATTTCCACTTCGCCGTTTTCCTTGCCGATGAGCAGATCCCGGCTGGTGATCGAGCTGATGTAGCCGGTGGTCGCGTTGGCGTCGAACGATTTCTGCATCTCCAGCACGGAACCGCCGGTGGCCTTGGCCGTGACGATGGCGTTCTGGATCGCGCGGTACTCGGTATAGGTCGGCACGATCTTGAGCGCCAGCACGCCGACGAAGCCCAGCATGGCCAGCACGACGATCAGGCCGACCAGGGAAATGCCATCTTGCCGTTTCAAGCTTGCTTGCATCTTAGTCCCTTTCGCCGTGGTCCGCTGTTAGTGGATGCTGCCGATGCGGCGCAGGTTACCCAGGTTCATCCACACGAAGAATGCTTTTCCAACAATGTTCTTGTCCGGCACAAAGCCCCAGTAGCGGCTGTCCGCGCTGTTGTCGCGGTTGTCGCCCATCATGAAGTAGTTGCCCTGCGGAACTACACAGGTGAAGCCTTCATACTTGTAGGTGCAGTTTTCGCTGTGCGGGAACTGCTTCACGCCATCCAGGCTCAGCGTGGGCGCCTGCTCGTTGTTGAGGATGCGGTGGCTCACGCCCGTCAGGTTTTCCTGGAACTGCTTGTTGTAAATCAGGTGTTCGTCGTCGAGGTAGTCGTCCAGCGGAGTGTACTTCACTTCCACGCCGTTCACCGTCAGCCGTTTGTTCTCATACGTAATCTTATCACCCGGCACGCCAATGACGCGTTTGATGTAATCCTGGCTCATATCCATCGGATATTTGAACACCATCACGTCGCCGCGCTGCGGGTCGTTGATCTGGACCACTTTCTGGTTCAGCACCGGCAGACGGATGCCGTAGGTGAACTTGTTCACCAGGATCAGGTCGCCCACCAGCAAGGTCGGCACCATCGACGACGACGGGATCTTGAACGGCTCGTACAGGAAGGAGCGCAGGAAGAACACCAGCGCGATCACTGGGAAGAAACTGCCCGAGTATTCGATCCAGGTCGGCTGGCGCAGCAGGTTGGCCTCGATGGCGGCACGGTTGCCCTGGTTGTCGAGCTTGATGCCGTCGGCGGTCAGCTTGGCGTTGCGCGCGTCGTACTCGGCCAGCGCGCGGTCGGCGGCGGCACGGCGCTGCTTGGCCAAGTAGAACACATCCAGGAACCAGATCACACCGGTGATCACCATCAGTACGAACAGGATTAAAGCAAAATTACCTAAGATCACTTGCAGGTTCATTTGTCGTCCACTTGTAAGATTGCCAGGAACGCTTCTTGTGGAATCTCGACCGAGCCCACTTGCTTCATGCGTTTTTTACCTGCTTTCTGCTTTTCCAGCAGTTTCTTTTTACGGCTGACGTCGCCGCCGTAGCACTTCGCCAGCACGTTCTTGCGCAAGGCTTTGACGTTCTCGCGCGAGATCACGTTGACACCGATGGCGGCCTGGATCGCCACGTCGAACATCTGGCGCGGGATCAGTTCGCGCATCTTGGCCGCGACCTGGCGGCCGCGGTAGGCGCTGTTCGAACGGTGGACGATGATGGCCAGCGCATCGACCTTCTCGCCGTTGATCAGCATGTCGACCTTGACCACGTCCGAGGCGCGGTATTCCTTGAACTCGTAGTCCATCGAGGCGTAGCCGCGCGAGGTGGACTTGAGCTTGTCGAAGAAGTCCAGCACGATTTCGCCCATCGGCATCTCGTAGACCAGCTTGACCTGGCGGCCGTGGTAGGCCATGTCCATCTGCACGCCGCGCTTGCCGATGCACAGCGTGATCACCGAGCCGACGTACTCTTGCGGCATGTACAGGTTGACCGTGACGATGGGCTCGCGGATCTCGTTGATCTTGGTGGTTTCCGGCATCTTGGATGGATTGTCCACCTTGATGATGCTGTCGTCGCGCATGACCACCTCGTACACCACGGTCGGGGCCGTGGTGATCAGGTCCATGTCGAATTCGCGCTCCAGGCGTTCCTGGACGATTTCCATGTGCAGCAGGCCGAGGAAGCCGCAGCGGAAGCCGAAGCCCAGCGCCTGCGACACTTCCGGCTCGTACATCAGCGCGGCGTCGTTGAGCTTGAGTTTTTCCAGCGAGTCGCGCAGCGCGTCGTACTGGTTGGCCTCGACCGGGAACAGGCCGGCGAACACCTGCGGCTGCACTTCCTTGAAACCAGGCAGCGGCTCAGGCGCCGGACGGCTGGCCAGGGTGACGGTGTCGCCCACCTTGGCGGCCTTCAGTTCCTTGATGCCGGCGATGATGAAGCCCACCTGGCCGGCCGACAGCTGCGGCAGCGAAACCGAGCGCGGCGCGAAGATACCGACGTCCTCCACCAGCTGCAGCGAGTCGGTGGCCATCAGCTTGATCTTGTCCTTGGGCTTGAGGGTGCCGTTCATCACGCGCACCAGCATCACCACGCCGACGTAGGGGTCGTACCACGAGTCGACGATCAGCGCCTGCAGCGGCGCATCCGGGTCGCCCTTCGGCGGCGGCACCTTGGCGATGATCGATTCCAGCACATCCTCCACGCCCAGGCCGGTCTTGGCCGAGCAGTGGACGGCGTCGCCGGCCTCGATGCCGATCACGTCTTCGATCTCGGCGATCGCGGTCGGTGGATCGGCGTTCGGCAAGTCGATTTTATTCAGCACCGGCACCACTTCCACGCCCAGGTCGAGCGCGGTGTAGCAGTTGGCCACGGTCTGGGCTTCCACGCCTTGCGAGGCGTCGACCACCAGCAGCGCGCCTTCGCAGGCCGACAGCGAGCGCGACACTTCGTAGGAGAAGTCGACGTGGCCGGGGGTGTCGATCAGGTTCAGGTTGTAGACGATGCCGTCGCGGGCCTTGTATTGCAGGGCCGCGGTCTGGGCCTTGATCGTAATGCCGCGTTCGCGCTCCAGATCCATCGAATCGAGCACTTGCGACTCCATCTCGCGTTCGGACAAGCCACCGCACAATTGAATGATACGGTCCGCCAGGGTCGATTTGCCGTGGTCGATGTGGGCGATGATGGAAAAATTGCGTATGTTGTTCATTAACAAATATTCAAAAACGGGTTTGAAACGACGGGGCGCAAATATAGCTCAACAGCTACGCGCAATACGAAAAAAGCGCTCCGAGCGGGGCGGTAATGCCCTGGCGAGCGCCTTGATGACAGCCACTGAAAGCAAAACGGAAGCTTTTCTACCCCCGCATTTTACCGGATTTCAGAGGGGAAAGGCCGACTTATGCAGTGCGAAATGCATATTGGTTAAGGCCTTGAGGCAAAAAATGCAGCGGAAATGCTTATTTATTAAGCACTTCGCGCACTTTTGCCTCGTCCAGGAAGTAGTGGCACAACTCGGGCTGGGACAGGTCGGCGTACAGCACCGGCACCAGCTCGTCGAAACGGGCCACCAGCGCGTCGTCGGCATCGACATCGATCACGTCGACGGTGATGGGCCGCTCGGGCGTCTGCAGGCGCATCAGGGCGTCCAGCATGTCCTGGCAGAGGTGGCAGTAGCTGCGCGAGTAGAGGGTGAAGTGCATGGTCCGTGCCGCCGCCCGCCACCGCCGTCCTCGCGAAAGCGGGGACCCATGCTGAGCATATTCAGCATGGGCTCCCGCCTTCGCGGGAGCGACGGCGCGGCGGCCGGCTTCCTTACTTGGCGCTAGGACGCAGGGAAATGTACTGCGTCACGTCGCCCCGGCGCACCAGCAGCACCGAGGCCTTCTTCGCATCGAGCTTGGCCACGGCCGCGTTGAACTGCTTGGCGTCCTTGACTTCGATGTTATTCAACTGCAGCAGCACGTCCCCTTCCTGCAGGCCGGCGCGGCCAGCCACACCCTCGGCCGCATCGACCACCACGCCGCCGTCGACGCCCAGCTCCTTCTTCTGCTCGGCCGTCAAATCGCTGACCTTCAAGCCCAGCGCATTGGCCTTGACCGTCGCTTCCGGCTCGGCTTTGCCGCCCTTGCCTTTGCCAACCTTGATGCCCTTGTCCGCTTCCAGCTCGGCCACGGTCACCGGCAGGTCCAGCTGCTGGCCCTTGCGCCACACCGTCACCACGGCCTTGCTGGCCAGCGCGGTGCCGCCAACCAGGCGCGGCAGGTCCGACGAGCGGTTCACCTGCACGCCGTTGAACTTGAGGATGATGTCGCCGGCCTTGATGCCGGCCTTGTCGGCGGGACCGCCCGGCTCCACCAGCGACACCTCGGCGCCCTGCGCGCTCTTCAGGCCCAGCGACTCCGCCACTTCCTTGCTGACTTCGCCGATCTGCACGCCGATGCGGCCGCGCGTGACCTTGCCGTTTTTCTTCAGCTGTTCCGACACGCGGATCGCCTCGTCGATCGGCACTGCGAACGAGATGCCGTTATAGCCGCCCGACAGCGTGGCGATCTGCGAGTTGATGCCGATCACCTCGCCGCGCATATTGATCAGCGGGCCGCCCGAGTTGCCGGGATTGACCGCGACGTCGCTCTGGATCAGCGCCAGGTAGTCGCCGGTGTCGCGCTGCTTGGCCGAGATGATGCCGGCGGTGACGGTGTTCTCCAGGTTGAACGGCGAACCGATCGCGATCACCCATTCGCCGACGCGGATCTTGTCCGAATCGCCCATGACCAGGAAGGGCAGCTTGTCGCCCTCGATCTTCAGCACAGCGACGTCGGTGCGGGCGTCCGCGCCCAGCACCTTGGCCTTGAACTCGCGCTTGTCGGTCAGCGTGACGAACACCTCGTCGGCGCCGTCGACCACGTGGGCGTTGGTCATCACATAGCCGTCGGCCGACAGGATGAAGCCGGAGCCGACGCCGCGCTGCACCGGCTCGTCGGACGGGGCCTGGCGGCGGCCGCGCGGCGTGCCCTTGCCGCCGGGGCCGGGCTGCGGCAGCGCGCCGCCAAAGAAGCGGCGCAGGAACTCTTGCATTTCCTCTTCGCCCGGCTGGCCATCGGCGCCGCCGCGGCCGCCCAGCTTGAGGCGTTCGGTGGTGCGGATGTTGACCACGGCCGGGCCGACGCGGTCGACCAGGTCGGCGAAGTCCGGCAGGCCGATGACGGCGCCGGTGACCGGCGCGGCGGCCGTTGCGGGCGCCAGGCCGAGCGCGGCCGGCGAGATCCATACGCTTGCGCTGACCAGCAGCGCGGAAAGAGTTTTACTACCAACGGAGAAATTATTTTTCATGGAAAGTATCGGTCTTTATAAAGTTCTGGAACGCAAGTGCCCCTCGGGCGAGTTGCGCGAGGCTAAGGCTAGCGTATGGTAAGCGAAAACGCGCCCGACGGCACACTCAACAATGCATGTTGTGCCAGTGTTTCAGGGCAGGATGACATCCGCCGGGGTTTCCGCCGGGTCCGGCTCGGCCGGATCGGCCGCGCGCTCCGTCGCGGCGGCTGGCACGTAGGCGGGCTCGGCGGCAAGACGGGCCGCCAGCGATGCGCCGAAGCCGTCGCTCAGCGCGCCGCTGGCCTGGTCGCGCAGCACGTCGCCGGTCAGGTGGTAAGCGCGCCACGCCGCCTGCCCTTCCGCCGTGTCGAGCGCCGCCAGCGCCAGCTCGCGCTCGCTGTCCGCCAACTCACCGTCGGCCAGCGCCGAGATGTTTTCGTGCAGTCTTTTCTGGGTATCCATCGCGTTTCCCGCCATGTCAAAACATGTCCGCCGCGCCCCTCCCGGGCGCATTGCCGGACGCCAATAACACTTGCCATCATTCGCCCCTTACCAGCGCTTGTCAACTGGCATGTCCAGCAAGGGCCGCAATTTTTCAGCGATGACTTCGCGGGCGCGGAAGATGCGGCTGCGCACCGTGCCGATCGGACAGGCCATGATGTCGGAGATTTCCTCATAGCTCAATCCCTCGATCTCGCGCAAGGCGATCGCGGTGCGCAAATCCACGGGCAAGGCATCCATCGCCGCGTTGACGGTCTGGGCGATCTGCTTGCTCGCCAGCATGGATTCCGGCGTGTTGATGTCGCGCAAATGCTCGCCATCGTTAAAGGCTTCGGCTTGTTCGGCGTCTGCTTCGGTCGACGTGGGCGTACGGCGGCCCTGCGTCGCCAGAAAATTCTTGGCGGTGTTGATGCCGATGCGGTACAGCCACGTGTAGAAGGCCGAGTCGCCGCGGAAATGGCGCAGCGCGCGGTAGGCCTTGATAAACGTTTCCTGCACCACATCCTCGGCTTCGGCCGGATCGTGGACGATACGCGACAGCAGGCGCATCAGCCGGCGTTGGTACTTTGCCACCAGCAAATCGAACGCCTGCTTGTCCCCATCCCGCACCCGGTCCACCAGCACCTGGTCACACTCACGTTCTGTCGTCACTCCTGCATCCCTCGGTGGCCTGCAGCGTGGCCGAACTCTTTATCCATATGTCTTTAGCCATATGCTATAGAGTTAGCTCGCTGCAAGAAGTTCACAGTGTTCGCGGTTTTATTTCAGCCCGGGCGGCGATGGCCCGGCAAGCCAGCGACAGGGCGCGCCAATCGGCACGCGTGACGCTGTCGGGCAGCACCGCCACCACCTGCGCCTTGCCGTCGCCGTCGCCCAGCCGCAGCAACAGCAAGCCCGGCCAAATGGTCGAGCCGTCCAGCAGGCGCAGCACCACCCCTGTTTTTTGGTATACCGTCAGCCGCAGCTGGCCGACACCGGAAATATCAAGCTGACGCGCAATACGGCATGGACGTCCGCGCCACAAGCCGAGCAGTCCGGCCAGCGCGCAGCTCAGCGGCGCGCACCAGCCCGGACAGGCAACGGCCGACGCCACCACGCCGCAACACAAACCGGCATGCAGCAGCCGCAGGCCGGACGAGGGGCGAACGATGACAGAGACCGCAATCGACATGACAGCCGCGTACGCTCAAACGGTACGTTTAACAACGGCACGTTTAACAACAAACAGGGGATTACATTCGGAAGCGCCGGCCGCGAAGGCCGGGCAATTCTGGCGCCGGCGAATGCCGGCGCCGAATCCACGCTCACCCTGATTGGACAGGGCTTGCATGGATTAGTTCAACGCGGGGTCGAACTTTTGCGGACTTTAGATCTTGCCAAACACCAGGCTGCCATTGGTGCCGCCGAAGCCGAACGAGTTCTTGACTGCATACTCGATCTTCATCGGACGGGCCACGTTGGCGCAGAAGTCCAGGTCGCAAGCGGGATCCTGGTTGAAGATGTTGATGGTCGGAGGCGACACCTGATGGTGGACCGCCAGTACCGTAAACACCGCTTCCAGGCCACCGGCGCCGCCCAACAGGTGACCGGTCATCGACTTGGTCGAATTGATCACCATGTTCTTGGCGTGCGCGCCGAAGGTGCGCTTGATGCCCTGCACTTCCGCCACGTCGCCTTGCGGGGTCGACGTGCCGTGGGCGTTCAGGTAGTTCACCTGGTCGGGATTGATGCCGGCGTTGGCCAGCGCGGCAATCACCGACTTGCTGCCGCCGCTGCCATCTTCCAATGGCGAGGTCATGTGATAAGCGTCGGCGCTCATCCCGAACCCCAGCAGTTCAGCGTAGATCTTGGCGCCGCGCGCCTTGGCGTGTTCGTACTCTTCGAGCACCATCACGCCGGCGCCCTCGCCCAGCACGAAACCGTCGCGGTCCTTGTCCCATGGACGGGACGCGGTCGCTGGATCGTCGTTGCGGGTCGACAGCGCGCGGGCCGAGGCGAAACCGCCCAGGCCCAGCGGCGACACGGTCGATTCCGCGCCGCCAGCCACCATGACGTCGGCGTCGCCGTACTCGATCATGCGGGCTGCCACGCCGATGCAGTGCAGGCCGGTGGTGCAGGCCGTGACGATCGACAGGTTAGGACCACGCATGCCGTACTTGATCGACAGGTTGCCCGAGATCATATTGATGATCGAGGCAGGCACGAAGAACGGCGAGATACGGCGCGGACCGCGCTTGTCGTACTCTTCCTTGGTTTCTTCGATCAGCGGCAGGCCGCCGATACCGGAACCGATGATGACGCCGATGCGATCGGCGTTCTCTTCGGTGACGACGATGCCGGAGTCTTGCACCGACTGGATGCCGGCCGCCATGCCGTAATGGATGAAGGTATCCATGTGGCGCGCTTCCTTAGCGGGGATGTAATCCTCGATATTGAAGCCTTTGACTTCACCGGCGAACTTGGTGGTGAAAGCTTGCGCATCAAACTTGGTGATGTTGGCAATCCCGGATTTGCCCTCGGTGATCGCGGCCCACGATTCGGCAACAGTATTGCCGACCGGAGTCACGGCGCCCAGGCCGGTGATGACAACACGACGGTTTTTAGAACCTCTCAAGCGATTCTCCTAAAGTCGATCGGGCAGAAATTACGCCTTGACGTGGGCGGTAGCGTAGTCGATCGCTTGCTGCACGGTGGTGATCTTTTCTGCTTGTTCGTCAGGGATTTCCATTTCGAATTCGTCTTCCAGGGCCATCACCAGTTCCACGGTGTCCAGGGAGTCAGCGCCGAGGTCGTCGACGAACGAGGATTCGATCTTGATGTCTGCTTCGGCGACGCCCAGTTGCTCAGCGACGATTTTCTTAACGCGTTGTTCGATATCCGACATGTTATGGCTCCATTTTGTTTGTTACGGAAAGCGCGCATTTTATCAGGTTTGCGCACTGAAAAACTAATTTCGGTAGCTGCTGCGAATTTAACTGCAACTCATCCGAAATCACTGCTAAAAGACGAGAAACGGTGGCTTTTCCGCCACCGGAACCCATCAATTCATGTACATCCCGCCGTTCACGTGCAGGGTGGTACCGGTAATATACGCCGCCTGCGGCGATGCCAGGAAGGCGACCGCGGCCGCGATATCCTCGGGCTTGCCCAGGCGCGCCAGCGGAATCTGGGTCAGCAAGGCGGCGTGCTGCTCTTCGCCCAGCGCCTTGGTCATGTCGGTGTCGATGAAGCCCGGCGCCACGCTGTTGACGGTGATGTTGCGGCTGCCGATCTCACGCGCCAGCGCGCGGCCCATGCCCTCCACGCCGGCCTTGGCGGCGGCGTAGTTCATCTGGCCCGGATTGCCGGAGGACGCCACCACCGAGGTGATGTTGATGATACGCCCGGTCTTGGCTTTCATCATGCCGCGCAGGACGGCGCGCGACAGGCGACCGACCGAGCTCAGGTTGGTGGCGATGACGCTGTCCCACTCCTCATCCTTCATGCGCATGGCCAGCTGGTCCTGCGTGATGCCGGCGTTGTTGACCAGGATGCCGACGGCGCCGTAGGTCTTGCCGATTTCGTCGATGACGGCGGCGCAGCGCGCGGCATCGGTGACGTTGAGGACCATGCCCTTGCCGGCTTCGGCGCCGATTTCCGCCAGATAGGCCGAGATCGCTTCAGCGCCGGCTTCGGTGGTGGCGGTGCCGATCACGCGGGCGCCTTGACGCGCCAGCTCCTGGGCAATGGCCTTGCCGATGCCGCGCGATGCGCCCGTAACCAGGGCAACTTGATTCGTTAAATTCATTGGTATCCTTAGACGTTTAGGGAGTGTGCCTGAAGACCTGGCAGCTTATTTGAGCGCGGTCAACACGCGTTCCAGCGAGGCCTGGTCGGTGATCGCGTCGCCCACCAGGGTGGCGTCGATGCGCTTGGTCAAGCCCATCAGCACCTTGCCCGGACCGCACTCGACCACTTGCGTGATGCCCTCGGCGGCGACCTTCTGCATGGTTTCCACCCAGCGCACCGGCGCGGCGGCCTGGCGCACCAGCGCATCCTTGATGCTGGCCGGATCGGTCAGCACGGTAACGTCGACGTTGTTGATCAGCGCGATCTGCGGCGCCGAGAAGGTCAGGCCGTCCATGTACTCGCGCAGGCGGTCCGAGGCGGGCTTGAGCAGCGACGAGTGGAACGGCGCCGAGACCGGCAGCTTCATGGCGCGCTTGGCGCCCTTGGCCTTGGCGATCTCGCAGGCGCGCTCGACAGCGATGGTGTCGCCGGCGATCACCACTTGCGCCGGCGCGTTGAAATTGACGGCCTCGACCACCGAGCCGACCACGGCGGCGGCCGCTTCGGCGCAGGCGGCGCGGACGTCGTCGTCCGACAGGCCCAGCACGACAGCCATGGTGCCCATACCGACCGGCACGGCTTCCTGCATCGCTTGCGCGCGGAAGCGCACCAGCGGCACGGCATCCTTGAACGAAATCACACCGGCCGCGACCAGCGCCGAGTATTCACCCAGGCTGTGGCCGGCAACGATGGACGGCACCGGACCGCCGGCGGCGATCCAGGCGCGGTACACGGCGACCGCGGCGGTCAGCATCACCGGCTGGGTATTGGTGGTCAGGTCCAGCTCTTCCTTCGGACCTTCGGCCATCAGCTTGCCCAAGTCGAACTGCAGCGCGTCGGACGCCTCGGCGATGGTTTGCGCCACCACCGGGTTGCCGGCGAAGCCGTCCATCATCGCGATCGCTTGCGAACCCTGGCCCGGAAATACAAAAGCAAATTTAGTCATACTTCATCCATCTCATTTTTATTGAACGCTACGCTAGCATGCCATCGTGACAGCTTTGCTACCGCTGAACCCGTTAGAGTTCTAATTCTAATCCGGCCCGTTAAAAACGCGCCAAAACCGCGCCCCAGGTAAATCCTCCGCCAACACCTTCCATCATGATGTTCTGCCCTTTCTTGATGCGGCCATCGCGCACGGCGACGTCCAGCGCCAGCGGGATCGAGGCGGCCGAGGTGTTGCCGTGCTGGTCGACCGTGACGACCATTTTCTCGGCAGGCAGGCCCAGCTTCTTGGCGGTGCTGTTCATGATGCGGATATTGGCCTGGTGCGGAATCAGCCAATCGATCTGGTCGCTGGTCATGCCAGCCTTGTCCAGCGCTTCGTGCGCGACCTTCTCCAGCACCGACACGGCCAGCTTGAACACGGCGGGGCCATCCATGTACAGGAAGGCGCTGCCGGCAACCGCGCCGCCATCGACCGAACCCGGCACGCTGAGGATGTCCGAATGACGGCCGTCCGCGTGCAGCTTGGTGGCCAGGATGCCCGGCTCTTCCGACGCGCTCAGCACGATGGCGCCGGCGCCGTCGCCGAACAGCACGCAGGTGGTGCGGTCGTCGAAATTGAGGATGCGCGAGAACACTTCGGCGCCGATCACCAGCACGTTCTTGTGCACGCCGGCGCGGATGAAGGCGTCGGCGGTGGAGACGGCGTAGACGAAGCCGCTGCACACGGCTTGCACGTCGACCGCCGCGCTGTTGTTGGTCATGCCCAGTTTTTTCTGCACGATGCAGGCGGTGCTGGGGAAGCTGCCGAAGAAGTCCGGCGTCGAGCTGGCCAGCACGATGAGGTCGATATCGTTGGGCTGCAGGCCGGCCATCTCCAGCGCCTGCTTGGCGGCGTTGACCGCCAGGTCCGACGATTTCTGTTCCGGCTCGGCGAAGTGGCGCGCCGAAATGCCGCTGCGGGTGACGATCCATTCGTCCGAGGTCTCGATCCCTTTGGCGGCGAGTTGATCAGCCAGGTCCTGGTTGGTCACTCGCTTTTCCGGCAGGTAGCTGCCGGTGCCTATAATTTTGCTGTACAAAGTCATGCCGTTCTACCGTCCACTAAATAGTTGAGCCAGGTACTTCGGGGGTATCCGTGTTGCGCGGCATGAGCTCGGCGATCATTTCCGAGATATGGCCCAACACGTCATTTTTTGCAGCATCATACGCGCGTCGGATCGCCCACTCAAAGGAATAGGCATCGGCGCCGCCATGGCTCTTGAACACCAGGCCGCGCAGGCCCAGCAGGCTGGCGCCGTTGTGGCGCGATGGCTGGAAGCGGTCCTTGACCGCCTTCAGCGCGCCCCCGCCAAGCAAGGCGCCCAGCATGGTCAACAGGTTGCGCTTGAATTCGGTGCGCAGCGTGTCGCCGAAGAAGCGCGCGACGCCCTCCACCGCCTTCAACGTCACATTGCCGACAAAGCCGTCGCACACCACGATGTCGGTGGTGCCCTTGAAGATGTCGTTGCCTTCGACGTTGCCGTGGAAATTGAGCGCGCCGCGCTCGTGGTCGGCCTGCAGCAGCTTGCTGGTGGCCTTGACCACTTCGTTGCCCTTGATGTCCTCGGTACCGACATTCAGCAGGCCGATGGTCGGGCGGGCGATCTTTTCCATGGCCGAGACCAGCACCGAGCCCATGATGGCGAACTGGTGCAGGTGATGCGGCTCGCAGTCGACGTTGGCGCCCAGGTCCAGCATATAGGTCGGGCCATTTTTCTGGTTCGGCATGATGCCGCAGATGGCGGGACGGTCGACGCCGGTCATGGTCTTGAGCACGTAGCGGGAGACGGCCATCAGCGCGCCGGTGTTGCCGGCCGAGACGCAGGCCTGGGCCTTGCCGTCCTTGACCTGCTCGATGGCGACGCGCATCGACGAATCCTTCTTGCGGCGCAGGGCCACTTCGAGCGGATCGTCCATGGTGACTTGTTCGGAGGCGTGTTGCACGGTGATGCGCGGATGCGCGTCGGCGTGCTGCTTTTTCAATTCCGCGCGGATGACGTCTTCCAAACCGACCAAGATCAGTTCAGCGTCAGGCTCACGTTTGAGGAAGGAAACTGCTGCGGGGATAGTGACCGACGGGCCGTGATCTCCACCCATGCAGTCGATAGAAATTTTGATTGTCATTTGTTTTGATTCAGTACCACGCTCCAGCCCGGATAGGGCAAGCTGCGGCAAGCTGCGGACCAACAACATCCAGGTCTACGCGTTTCAAAATGACGGTGTGCAAAAGAGGATTGCAGCCGATGATAAAGAAAAAGCGATGCTTCGCGAGTTATCCACGTAGCACCGCCTATTTCCAGGTCCAGCAAAAGCGTCGATTACTCGTCGTTTTTGGTTTTCAGGACTTTACGACCACGGTAGAAGCCGTTAGGGCTGATGTGGTGACGCAGGTGGGTTTCACCGGTGGTTGGCTCGATGCCCAGTTGTGGAGCAACCAGGAAATCGTGCGAACGGTGCATACCGCGCTTCGAAGGGGACTTCTTGTTCTGTTGAACTGCCATGTTAATGACTCCTAATACATAAGTTCTAAAATTTTAACACATTCGACCAGCAAATACATGCGAATCGAGTATCCTGCCGGCAAAACTGAACCGGCATAGTTAAACTGAGATTTACTACATTTCACTGCTGACTTGCCATACTCGATTTACTACACGCGTTTGACACGTTCTTTACAACACTACTTATTCGGTACTGCTTATTCGGATTTGAGGCCCTTGAGGGCGTCGAACGGCGACAACTTTGCGCTTTTTGCCTTGTCCAGCAGAGCGGAATCGGGGCAGACATCATGTTTCGGCGTGTGCGGCAAGGCCAGCAGCGCTTCGTCTTCCACCAGGTCCATCAGCTCCATGCTGCGGCTGCCGACGATGACATCGATCGTCTCGTCGTTGATCATTTCTTCGATTTCATCCGCCTGCGCATCATCCTTGCCCAGCATCAGGACCGTCGACGCATCGATGGTGTGAGCGTAAGGCGTCAGGCAGCGCTGGCAGACCAGTTGCACGGTGCCGGCAACCGACAGCGTCATCTGCGGGAAGCCCATCTTGCTGGTGCTCCCTACTGCTTTCCAGGTGATCGTGCCGGACGGGTCCGCACAATCCTTGGTCAAACGGGTCATCTCGGCAACAGGCGTCACGCCTTGCTGGCTGCCGTTGCTCCGACAAAAATCAAAGGCGTCGATCACAATAGCATTCATTACAGAAATTTCCCCGGAAAACCTGCGATAATAACAGGGTTTTCATCGTCAAGTCAAAGCCTTAACGCTTTTTTCGTTCTTTTTGTGCCGCTGGCACTACCGGCGACAGAGCATATAACATTCCCCTCATGACATCAAGTTTACTCGTACTCGCCTCCAGCTCCGCCTACCGCAGGGAACTCTTATCACGGCTGCAACTACCGTTCGACGTGGCGGTGCCCGACATCGACGAAGCCCCGCTGCCCGGCGAGACGCCCAGCGCCACCGCGCTGCGCCTGGCGCGCGAGAAAGCCGCCGCCGTGGCCGCCAAGCTGCCGGGCCGCATCGTCATCGGCTCCGACCAGGTCGCCACGCTGGACGACGAGCAGATCGGCAAGCCCGGCAACCACGCCAACGCCCTGGCCCAGCTGCAAAAGATGCGCGGCCGCGAGGTGATCTTCCACACCGCGCTGTGCGTCTGGGATGGCCGCGACGGCACGGCACAAGTGGAAGACATCCAGACCGTCGTGAAGTTCCGCGACCTGCCCGACGCCGAGCTCGACGCCTACCTGCGCATCGAGCAGCCCTACGACTGCGCCGGTAGCGCCAAGAACGAGGCGCTCGGCATCGCCATCCTGGAACGCATCGGCAGCAGCGACCCGACCGCCCTCACCGGCTTGCCTTTGATCGCGCTGACAGGCATGCTGCGCAAGATCGGCGTTTCCTTTTTTAATACCTGACTGTTTTTATGACCGGCACCCTCTTTTTAATACCGAACACCCTGGGCGAGACTGAAGCGCTCGCCTCCGTGCTGCCCGAACAGGTGCAGCAAATCACCTCGCAGCTGGATTACTTCGTCGCCGAGAACGCCAAGACGGCGCGCGCCTTCCTCAAGCTGGTCCACGCCCGCCATCCGCTGGCCAAGCCGCTGCAGGAAATCAAGATCTCCGAGCTAAACGTCAACACCCCGGCGGCCGCGCTGGCGGGCCTGCTGGCGCCGCTGCTGGCCGGACAGGACGGCGGCCTGGTGTCGGAGGCCGGCGTGCCGGCGGTGGCCGATCCCGGCGCCGACCTGGTGCGGCTGGCGCACCAGCACAACATCCCGGTGCGGCCGCTGGTGGGGCCGTCGTCGCTGCTGCTGGCCGTCATGGCGAGCGGCCTGAACGGCCAGAGCTTCGCCTTCAACGGCTACCTGCCGACCGACGCCGCGCAGCGCGCCACCCGCATCAAGGAACTGGAACAGCGCTCGCGCAAGGAAAAGCAAACGCAGCTGTTCATCGAGACGCCCTACCGCAACGCCGCCATGCTGGAGGCGCTGGTGGCGGCCTGCGCGCCCGGCACGCTGCTGTGCGTGGCGACCGACCTCAGCCTGCCGTCGGAAACCATCCGCACCATGAGCGCGGCGCAATGGAAGAGCGCGAAGGCGCCGGACTTCCACAAGAAGCCGACCGTGTTCCTGCTGCTGGGCCAGTAAGCGGTGGACCGCGCCCTGCCCTACGAATGGCTGATCGGCGTGCGCTACCTGCGCGCCGGCCGCCGCAGCAACCGCAACAGCCTGCTCTCGTTCATGTCGCTGGCCTCGATCACCGGCGTCGGCCTGGGTGTGGCCGCGCTGATCGTGGTGCTGTCCGTGATGAACGGCTTCCAGCGCGAGGTCAGCGCCCGCATGGTTTCGGTACTGTCGCACATCGAGGTGTACGATGCGCGCGGCAGCATGCCCGACTGGCGAACGGTGGCCGCCATGGCGGCGCGCAACAGCGCGGTGCGGGCCAGCGCGCCCTTCATCGAATTGCCGGGCATGCTGCTGGACGACGACAGAATGAAGCCGGCCACTTTGCGCGGCGTGCTGCCGGCGCAAGAGGCCCAGGTGGCCGAATTCATACAGGGCGCCAACGCGGCCGGCTTCGCCGCACTGGCGCCGGGCGCCTACAACATCGTCCTGGGGGCTGAATTAGCCAGGGAGCTGCATGTGAAAACGGGCGAGCAGGTGGTCCTCGCCCTGCCCTCGCAAGTATCATCGCTCAGCAACACGATGCCGCGAACCAAACGCTTCACGGTGGCCGGCATCTTCGAGATCGGGCACTTCGAATTCGATTCCGGCATGGCCTTCATCCACCTGCAAGACGCCGAACAACTGGCGCAGGTGGACGCCCCGGCAGGCCTGCGCCTGCGCATCGCCGACGCCGACCGGGCGCCGCAGGTGGCGCAGGCGCTGAAGAACGAGCTGGACGGCCAGTTCATCGTGCGCGACTGGACCCAGCGCAACGCCACCTGGTTCGCTGCGCTGCGTAGCCAGAAGACCATGATGTTCATCATTCTGTCGCTGATCGTCGCCGTGGCGGCGTTCAATGTGGTGTCCATGCTGGTGATGTCGGTGGCCGACAAGCGCGCCGACGTCGCCATCCTGCGCACGCTGGGCGCCCGGCCGCTGTCCATCATGAAGATCTTCATGGTGCAGGGTTTGCTGTCCGGCCTGCTGGGAGTGGTGGCCGGCACCACCGCCGGCGTGCTCATCGCCTGGAACCTGAGCGCGGCGGTGGCCGCCTTCGAGCACTGGTTTGGCGTGCAGCTGCTGGCGAAGAATATCTATTTCATCAGCACCGTACCGTCCGACCTGCGCTGGGATGATGTGGCTGGCGTGGTCGCGGTGGCGGTGGCGCTGTCCTTTCTGTCCACGCTGTACCCCAGCTGGAGCGCGACGCGCAGCCGCCCGGCCGACGCCCTGCGCCACGAGTGACGCGCCGCAGCGCTAGATGCTGCGGGTATAGTCGGTCACCCACTCGATCGCGGCCAGCTGGATGGCGTACAGCTCGGCCGGCGTCAACGCCAGCTGATGCAGCAGCTGCGCCAGTTGCTTGCCATCGCGGTCGCGCTCGAGATGTTCGATCAGGTTGAGCATGCTGCCGTAGTCGCCGCTGCGGTGCAGCAGCGCGGCGCGCACCTCGTCGAGCACGTTGACGCTTTCCAGCACGTCGCGCATGTGGATGGAGAACAGCGTGTCCATCAGCGACATCACCCCCACCGTGAAGCCGATGTCGGCGCTGACGCGCTGGCCCGGCCGCAGGTGCTCGACCATCAATTCCATGGTCTTGCCGCGCGTGGTGGCCAGCTGCAGCAGCGGCGACGTGAATTCCTGGGCGCTGCCGGTCTTCACGTACAGCAGGATCTGCAGCCAGCGCTTGAGCTGGCGCCGTCCCAGCACCATCAGCGCGTGGCCGACCGAGTTGATGCGGTAGCGCGCGCCGACCGCCGGCGTGTTCACCAACCGCAGCAGGTTGAGCGTGATCAGCGCGTCGTGCTTGACGCTGCGTTCGATCTCGTGGCTGCTGGCGTCGGTGTTGAGCAGGTCCAGCAGGTGCAGCACGCTGCGCTGCGACGGCGAGATCTTCTTGCCGCTGAGGATGACGGGGCGCGCGAAATAATAGCCCTGGAAGTATTCGAAGCCCAGTTCCATGCACTCCTGGAACTCCTCGATGGTCTCGACCTTTTCGGCCAGCAGCTTTTGCCTGGGGTTCTTCAGCACGCGCGCCAGCGCCGGCAAGGTACCGGGCTGCATGTCCTTGATGTCGACCTTGATGACGTCGCACAGCGGCTGGAATTTCTGCACGTCTTCGGACTGGCCGATCACGTCGTCCAGCGCGAACTTGAAGCCGGCCTGCTTGAGCTCGCGTATGCGCTCCAGGATCTCCGGCGTGGCCTTGACGGTCTCCAGGATTTCCAGGATGACCTTGTCGTTGGGCAGGAAGCGGATGAAGTCGCTCATCAGGCCGATGGCGTCGACGTTGACGAAGGCCATCTGGTCGCCCACCACGTGCTCCATGCCCAGCTCGGAGGCGTGGGCGATCACGGTGGCGGTGGCTTCGGCATCGTCGGTGACGTCGGCCTCGTTGCGGGTGCGGGCGTCGCGGAACAGCAGCTCATACGCGACCAGCCGCTGTCCCCGGTTGAGGATGGGCTGGCGGGCAAGAAAGAAATTATCGGCTAGCTTGGACGGCATGGTCGGCGGCGCGATCATCATGGGAAGCCCCCATTCGCAATCTGCTCATTCGGGCTGCCGTCTCCAGCGACAACCCGCTAACTAGCAGACTATACCTCTCCGTACCGTCCTGACAACGTTTTTCTAGCGCGAAACAGGCCGGCGCACCGCATTGTTGCGCGTAGCCATCGGCTTTCCGCTTTCCAGCGTGAAGCGGGCGCCGGAATCCTTGCCCAGCACCTTGACCAGGTAGGGCATCACTTCCTTGAGCATCGGCTCCAGCGTGTAGGGCGGATTGAGGATGAACATGCCGCTGCTGTGCAGGCCGAAGCCGTCCGGCATCGGCGTGTTGGTGGTCAGCACCACGTTGAGCCAGTCGCTGCACTGCAGCTGCTTGAGCTTGTCGGCGAACTGGCGCGATTCCATGCGCTGCAGCAGCGGATACCAGACCGCGTAGGTGCCGGTCGGGAAACGCACCAGCGCCTCGGCCAGCGTGTCCTTGACCTTTTTGTAGTCCTGCTTGTCCTCGTATGGCGGGTCGATCAGTACCAGCGCGCGGCGCGACGGCGGCGGCAGCAGCGACTTCAGCGCCTGGAAACCGTCGCCACGGGTGATCAGCACGCGCTTGCCGCGCGTGGTCGGGCGAATGCCCTGCTGCGCGGCGTGCTCTTCCAGTTTGCGGAAGTTATCGGCCAGCAGCTTGGAATCGGCCGGGTGCAGTTCGAACAGGCGCAGGCGGTCCTGCTCGCGCGCGACCTGGTCGGCGATGTAGGGCGAGCCGGGGTAGTAGCGCATCTTGCCGCTCGGGTTCATGGCGCGGACCAGGTCGACATATTCCTTGATCGGCGCGGGCATGTCGGTGCGCTCCCACAGCGGGCCGATGCCAGTGTCGTACTCGGCGTTCTTGGAGGCGAAAGTGCCGTCGAGCGCATACACGCCGGCGCCGGAGTGGGTGTCGATGTAGCTGTAGGCCGTATCTTTCTGGTTCAGATACTGCATCAACTGGATGGTCACGAAATGCTTCAATACATCGGCGTGATTACCCGCGTGAAAGGCGTGGCGGTAACTCAACATAAGCTTGGTACTCTCAATAAGATGGTGCGGAACAATCCCGCATTATCCACTAGAAAGCCGCACCGACCAAAAAAAGCGCCCATATCGTTTGCATCAAAGCGAGCCCCGCCGTGCTGACTAAGATGGTACAGCCGGGCCGCATCCGCTGGCGCGGCGTACTTTCAAGGAGGACATCATGGCATTCAACAACGTAGGTCCGCTCACCTACCTGGCGCCGGGGCAGACGGCGTACTGGAGCTACACCTATGGCACCGACCACGGCACGCAGTTCGCCACGGCCGACGTCAAGGCCCCCAACCTGGGCGCCATTCACATGGCGGACCAGCAAAGCAAGCGCAAGGAAAACAACGGCAACGCCACCTATTTCGTCCAGATTCACAACCAGGGCATAGGCGGCGCCTTTCACAACCTGCAAGGCGGAGGCATGTCATGAAAATGACCATCATTACGGACGACCAGAACAACATCCTGGGCGCGGTGCAGGGACACTCCCTGTCGGATAAACAGGGCACCGTGGAGGCGAGCGTGTCGTTCGGTCCCGGCCACGTGACCCACATGATGGAGGTCGATGACGACCTGGCCACCATCAACGACCTGGACGACTTCCAGAATCGCCTGAGCCAGCATCTGCAGCAGCATCTTGCCAAGCCTTGAGGCAGGCAACCGCGGCGGGGGCTGGCCTGCCCCGCCGCTTCAGGCTGTTCAGGCCACCTTCTTGTCGAAGAATTGCTCATCCTCGGTCGAACCGTGCAGCGCCGTGGTCGACGACTGGCCGTTCTGGATGCATTGTGTGACCGCGTCGAAATAGCCGGTGCCGACTTCGCGCTGGTGCTTGACCGCCGTGAAGCCCTTCTCGGCCGCGGCGAATTCCGCCTCCTGTAATTCCACGAAAGCCGACATCTGGCGCCGCGCATAGCCGTGCGCCAGGTTGAACATGCCGTAGTTCAGCGCGTGGAAGCCGGCCAGCGTGATGAACTGGAACTTGTAGCCCATGGCGCCCAGCTCCTTCTGGAAGCGGGCGATGGTGGCGTCGTCCAGGTTTTTCTTCCAGTTGAACGATGGCGAGCAGTTATAGGCCATCATCTTGCCGGGGAATTTGGCGTGCACGGCCTCGGCGAAGCGCTTGGCGAAGGCCAGGTCGGGCTTGCCTGTCTCGCACCAGACCAGGTCGGCGTACGGCGCGTAGGCCAGCGCGCGCGAAATCGCCTGGTCCATGCCGGGCGTGACCTTGTAAAAACCTTCCACCGTGCGCTCGCCGGTGCAGAACGGCTTGTCGTTGTCGTCCACGTCCGAGGTCAGCAGATCGGCCGCCTCCGCGTCGGTGCGGGCGATCACCAGCGTCGAGGTGCCCATGACGTCGGCCGCCAGGCGGGCCGCTGTCAGTTTTTCGACCGCCTCGCGCGTGGGCACCAGCACCTTGCCGCCCATGTGGCCGCATTTCTTGACCGAGGCCAGCTGGTCCTCGAAGTGCACACCGGCGGCGCCGGCGTCGATCATGGATTTCATCAGCTCGTAGGCGTTCAGCACGCCGCCGAAGCCGGCCTCGGCGTCCGCCACGATGGGCGCGAAGAAGTCGATGTCGTCCTTGCCTTCGGACCACTGGATCTGGTCGGCGCGCTGGAAGGTGTTGTTGATGCGCTTGACCACCATCGGCACCGAGTTGGCCGGATACAGCGACTGGTCGGGATACATCTCGCCGGCCAGGTTGGCGTCGCCGGCCACCTGCCAGCCGGACAGGTAGATCGCCTTCAGCCCGGCCTTCACCTGCTGCATGGCTTGGTTGCCGGTCAGCGCGCCCAGGGCGTTGACGTAGGGTTCGTTGTTGACCAGGTCCCACAACTTTTCGGCGCCGCGCTTGGCCAGCGTGTGCTCGATCTGCAGGGAGCCGCGCAGGCGCACCACGTCCTCGGCGGTGTAGGTGCGGGTCACGCCCTTCCAGCGGGGGTTGCTGTCCCAGTCCTTCTGCAAGGCGGCGATTTGCTGTTCACGAGTTGCCATGGTGTTCTCCTATTTGAAAATGAAATCCGTTGAATAAATGGTAGTCGTTTTTGCTCGCGCACAAATAGTCTTATATAAGACACATAACTAAATATAAATTCATATAAATCAAATAGATAAACATCGATTCCCATGATGCGGAATGAAATTTCTTGGAATGGAAGAGGAAAAGACTAGCCTTGACCAAGACTTTCCGCGATGTGAAACGAAAGTCTCGCCAGATGAAAAATCGCGGCTTCAAATGAAAAACACCCCGCAAGCCAGGTAGCTTGCGGGGTGTCAAGGAATGACAGGATCAGGATCAGGCTTTGCGGCGGCGGGCGGCAACACCCAGCAGGCCCAGGCCGGCCAGCAGCATGGCATAGGTGCCAGGTTCGGGAACGGCCTGCACCGCGAAATCGGCCGCGCCGATGAACGCGCCGGTCATCGTCAAGTAGCTGATCGACGGGGCGTTTTCCAGGAAGCCATGGAATTCACCCTGGTTGCGGCTGCCAGCGGTAATAAAGGTCAAGGTGGTCGACTCGATCAGGGTGTGGTTCGCGTCGTAGACCGAGATGGTCGCCGGGCCGAAAAACTGCGGCGAATAATTGAAGAACGCGCCGACACCGGCAACCGACTGGCTGAACGCCAGCGTCATGGCACTGCCCTGATCGTTGGTGCCAGCCATCGTCAGGCCCGCCCACATGCCGTTGTCGGCAAAGCCGTAACCTCCGCGATAACCGAAGACGGCGTCGCCATTGCCGCTGCTCCACTCCACGCCTGGCGCCAAGGTCAGAGGACCGGAGCCGAAATAGCTCAGCTCAGGCATCGTCAAGACGACGCCGTCCGGCAACGATGTGACCGGCGCGGCGTGGGCGGACAGGCCGGCAAGCGCGCACAGCACAGCAAACGTAAGTTTTTTCATGGAGAACCCCTGCAATGTGGCGCCAGGCACTAAAGATTAATATATTGCAATATTTGCACGCAAACGCACTATAGTCAATCTATTATTGCAAAAACACCACAGAAGTTTCCATTTTGAAAATGCTTTTTCAGTCTCAGGCGAGCATTTGCTGCGCCACCAGGATCCCGTCGGCATCGGCATAGATCCAGTCGCCCGGCTGCACCGGCACACCCTGGATGTGCACCCGGACATTGCGCTCGCCGACACCCTTCTTGCTGCTTTTTTGCGGATGGGCACCCAAGGCGCGCACGCCGATCTCGCAGGAATTGATCTCGTCGGTGTCGCGGACGCAGCCGTCGACGATGATGCCGGCCCAGCCGTTATCCTGCGCCAGCAAGCCGAGCTGTCCACCCACCAGCGCGCGGCGCAGGCTGCCGCCGCCGTCGATCACCAGCACGTTGCCGCCGCCCTGGGTTTCCAGCACCGAGCGCACCAGCGCATTATCCTCATGCACCTTGAGCGTGGTCACGCGGCCGGAAAAACGCATCTGCTTGCCGAAGTGGCGGAAGACCGGCGGCAGCACGGCCAAGCGTCCGTCCTCCAGCAGATTGGCGTTGTCGTCGCATAAATCGGTGGTTGCAAAGCTCATCGTAGTTCCATGCAGTTGGTTAAAGTAGCAGGAATTCTATGCTGTTTTGGGCACGGCCACCACGCGCGTTTTGCTGCCGACGCCTATCGTCGTCAGGATCACCAGCGCCTGGAATAAGGCGATGCCGATGAACACGCCGGACGGATGGTTGGCGTCCATTAGCGCGCCGAACAGCAGCGGGCCCAGCGCCAAGCCGCTGTCCAAGCCGGAATACACGACGCCGAACACGCGGCCGGTGGCGTTGGCCGGCGCCGCGCCGCGTATCAGCAGATCGCGCGACGGTCCCGAGATGCCGGTCACCAGGCCGATCGCTCCCATCAATACGACCGCCATCCACGCCGGCACCACGGCCGCCGCCAGCAACAGCGCCATCAGCGCAGCCGAGCCGAACGCCAGCATGATGATGCGGTCGTGGTGGCGGCTGCCCGCGCCCAGGAAGCCGCCGTACAGCATGCCCACCGCCGAGGCGATCATGTAGGCGGTGTAGGCCGTGGTGGCCCAGGCCAGCGACATGCCGTACAGGCTCACCAGGCTGGTGGCCGCGAAGCTCTGGATGCCGGCCAGCGCCACCGCCGAGATCAGGAAGAAGGCAAAGCACATCCACACCACCTGCAGCCGCAGGAAGCCGAGCGCGCCGCCCTTGCCTACCCCGGCCGCCGCAGCCACTGGCACCGGTGCCGGCTCGGGACGCAATGCATGACGGTTCCAGACCAGCAGCGCCAGCACCGCCAGCGGCAGCAGGGCCGCGCTCAGCAGCGCCGTGCGCCAGTCGGTGCGGCTGGCTACAAAAGTCAGGAACAGGGGCGACATCGCCCAACCGATATTGCCGCTGATGCCGTGCACCGAAAAGCCGTGCGCCAGCCGCGCCTTGGATACGCGCTGGTTGAGCAGCGTGTAGTCGGCCGGATGGAACACGCTGTTGCCGCAGCCGGCCAGGAAGGCGCCCAGCATCAGCTGCACGTAGCTGTGCGCGCTGGACAGCATCACCGCCGACAAGCCTAGCAGCGCGATGCCGCTGAACAGCACCGCCCGCGCACTGTAGCGGTCGACCACAAAGCCGGCCATCGCCTGCCCCACCCCGGACACGGTGAAGAACACCGTCATCAGCAGGCCCAGCTCGGCATAGCTGAGCTGGAATTCCGGCTTCAGCCACGGAATCAGCGCCGCCAGGATCACATGGTAAAAGTGCGAAGTGCCATGCGCCAGCCCGACCAGGCCGATGACCCTGGCGTCCTGCCGCAGCAAGGATGTATCGTTCATACCGTCTCCCTGTAAAAAAGAAAGCACAGTGTAAGCATTTGGCGGCAGTCTGATTTAAGATAGAGCGTCAACATTTGTCGCCAATCCGCCATGCCGATTCCCGTCGTCACGCACACGCAGTTCAACTGGAATTGCGACTTCCCCACCGCCGCCCGGCCGCTGACCATGTCCGGCCGCGACCTGCCGGCCGACGCCGTGCTGCTGCCCCACCACCACCCGTGGGGCCAGTTCACCTACGCGATGCAGGGCGTGATGCGGGTGACGGCCAACCACAGCAGCTGGATCGTGCCGCCGCACCGCGCCATCTGGATCGCGCCGGACGTCGAGCACGCGATCACGGTGCTGGAGCCGACCCGGCTGCGCCCGCTGTGCGTGCACGCCAGCCGCTCGCCCTTCCCCGAGGCCTGCAAGGTGGTGGAAGTGTCCAGCCTGCTGCGCGAGCTGCTGGCCACGCTGGAGCAGCACGACCAGGACGAGCAATCCAGCCGGGAACATCTGCTGTCCGAGATGATCCTGGACGAGCTGCCGCGCTGCGCCGCCCGTCCGCTGCGCGTGCCGCTGCCGCACGACAAGCGCCTGAAAACCCTGTGCGACGCGCTGATCGCCGCTCCCGGCGCCGAGCTCACGCTGGAGGCCTGGGCCGGCCGCGTCGGCGCGTCCGAGCGTACGCTGACGCGCCTGTTCGAACGCGAACTGGGCATGAGCTTCAGCCAGTGGCGACAGCACGTGCGGCTGGCCCACGCGGCGCCGCTGATCACGCGCGGCGTGCCGCTGTCGCAGGTGACGGCGCAGCTCGGCTATGCCAGCCAGTCGGCCTTCTCGGCCATGTTCAAGAAGACCTTCGGCAGCACGCCGACATCTTTTTTCGCTGAAAAATAGATAATCGGTCAAGTTTTTCATTTGCGCACCGTTAACGTTGTCTTGGACGAAAGTACGGTACATTAGTGGAAACTCAACAACTGGAACAGCGGTATCGGATGACAGACCTGTCACTCTTCACGACCGAACAGATCGCAGCGCTGCTTGCCGCGCTGCCGGACCCGGCGTTTATCCTCACGCGCAGCGGCAAGTACGCCGCGCTATTCGGCGGCACCGACGCGCGCTATTACCACGACGGCAGCTCGCTGGTGGGCAAACGCATCGGCGATGTCCTCAACAGCGAGAAGGCCGCCTGGTTCCTGGCGCAGATCGCCGTCGCGCTGGCCAAACGCGGCCTGCACGTGGTCGAGTACCGGCTCGACCGCAAGGATGTGAAGGGTCTGGAAAGCGAAGGCCCGGACGACACGATCTGGTTCGAAGGCCGCGCGCAGGCGCTGGATTATCAGGTGGATGGCGAGGATGCCGTGCTGTGGGTGGCGAGCAATATCACCGCCAGCAAAAAGCTGGAGGCCTTGCTGCGCATGCAGAGCGAGACCGACGCGCTGACCGGCCTGGCCAACCGCCGCAAGCTGATGCAGGCCCTCAACGACAGCCACGGCCTGCACGCCCGCTACCGGACGCCGGCCTCGGTACTGATCTTCGACATCGACAAATTCAAGGACATCAACGACCGCTACGGCCACCTGAGCGGCGACAAGGCCATCCAGGTCACGGCCGACGTCTGCCGGCACGAGCTGCGCACCACCGATTTTCCGGCGCGGCTGGGCGGCGACGAATTCGTGATCCTGATGCCGCACACCACCTGGGAACAGGCGATGCCGATCGCCGAGCGGCTGCGCCAGCGCATCGCCGACCAGCTGCGGGAGCTGGGCACGCTGGGCCAGGGCGCCACCATCAGCGGCGGCCTGAGCCAGATGCTGCCCGGCGACGCCTCAAGCGAGGATGTGCTGAAACGGGCGGACGATGCGCTGTACCGCGCCAAGCACGGCGGGCGCAACCGCATCGTCCATCACGAAGCTTAGCTGAAGGCCAGCTCCCCGTTCACGGCATCGACGTGGATGGTGTCCTTGGGGCCGAAGCGGCCCTGCAGGATCAGCTTGGACAGCGGATTCTCGATCTGCTGCTGGATCGCCCGCTTCAACGGCCGCGCGCCATACACCGGATCGTAGCCCGCCTCAGCGATCTTCTGCAGCGCCGCATCGGTGACCGCCAGCGTCATCTCCATCTTGGCCAGGCGCTGTTCCAGGATCGCCAGCTGAATCTTGGCGATGGCGCCGATGTTCTTCTCATCGAGGCCGTGGAACACGACGATTTCATCGATGCGGTTGACGAATTCCGGACGGAAGTGCGAGCGCACCTCGGCCATCACCGCCAGCTTGACCACGCCGGGATCGGCATCCTCCATCGCCTGGATCTTGTGCGAGCCCAGGTTGGAGGTCATGATGATCACCGTGTTCTTGAAGTCCACCGTGCGGCCCTGGCCGTCCGTCATGCGGCCGTCGTCCAGCGCCTGCAGCAGCACGTTGAACACGTCCGGGTGCGCCTTCTCCACCTCGTCCAGCAGGATCACGCTGTACGGCTTGCGGCGCACGGCCTCGGTCAGGTAGCCGCCCTCGTCGTAGCCCACGTAGCCGGGCGGCGCGCCGATCAGGCGGGCCACCGAATGCTTCTCCATGAATTCGCTCATGTCGATGCGGATCATGGATTCCTCGGTGTCGAACAGGAAGCCTGCCAGCGCCTTGGACAGCTCGGTCTTGCCGACGCCCGTCGGCCCGAGGAACATGAACGAACCATACGGCCGGTTCGGATCGGACAAACCGGCGCGCGAACGGCGGATCGCGTCGGACACGGCATCGATCGCCTCGTCCTGGCCGACCACGCGCTCGTGCAGCTTCTCCTCGATGTGCAGCAGCTTGTCGCGCTCACCCTGCATCATGCGCGAGACCGGAATGCCGGTCGCGCGCGACACCACCTCGGCGATTTCCTCGGCGCCGACTTCGGTGCGCAGCAGCTTGGGCTGCGCGGGCGCGCCCTCCTTGGCGTTGATGCTCTCGGCCTGCTTGAGCTGCGCTTCCAGCTCGGGCAGACGGCCGTACTGCAGCTCCGACACGCGCTGCCAGTTGCTCTCGCGCGTGGCCTGCTCCATCTGCAGCTTGATGCGGTCGATCTCTTCCTTGATGTGGGTACTGCCCTGCACCACCGCCTTCTCGGCCTTGAGGATTTCCTCGTAGTCGTTCAACTCGCGCTGCAGGCGCGCGATCTCTTCCTCGATCAGGTCCAGGCGGCGGCGCGAGCCCTCGTCCTTCTCCTTCTTGACGGCTTCCTTCTCGATCTTCAGCTGGATCAGGCGGCGTTCCAGCTTGTCCATCACCTCCGGCTTGGAGTCGATCTCGATCTTGATCTTGGACGCGGCTTCGTCGATCAGGTCGATCGCCTTGTCGGGCAGGAAGCGGTCGGTGATGTAGCGGTGCGACAGCTCGGCCGCGGCGATGATGGCGGCGTCCGAGATGGCGACCTTGTGGTGCAGCTCATACTTGTCCTGCAGCCCGCGCAGGATGGCGATGGTGGCCTCCACCGACGGCTCGTCGACCAGGATCTTCTGGAAGCGGCGTTCCAGCGCGGCGTCCTTCTCGATGTACTTGCGGTACTCGTCCAGCGTGGTCGCGCCGACGCAATGCAGCTCGCCGCGCGCCAGCGCAGGCTTGAGCATATTGCCCGCGTCCATGGAGCCCTCGGCCTTGCCGGCGCCGACCATCGTGTGCATCTCGTCGATGAAGACGATGGTCTGGCCCTCGTCCATGGCCAGCTCTTTCAGCACGGCCTTCAGCCGTTCCTCGAACTCGCCGCGGAACTTGGCGCCCGCCACCAGCGCGGCCATGTCCAGCGCCAGCACGCGCTTGCCCTTGAGCGAATCGGGCACCTCGTTGTTGACGATGCGCTGCGCCAGGCCTTCGACGATGGCGGTCTTGCCGACGCCGGGTTCGCCGATCAGCACGGGATTGTTCTTGGAGCGGCGCTGCAGCACCTGGATGGCGCGGCGGATCTCGTCGTCGCGGCCGATCACGGGATCGAGCTTGCCGGCGCGGGCGCGCTCGGTCAGGTCCAGCGTGTATTTTTTCAGCGCCTCGCGCTGGCCTTCGGCGTCGGCGTTGTCGACCTTGGCGCCACCGCGCACGGTGTCGATGGCCGCCTCCAGCGACTTGCGGGTCAGGCCGTTCTCGCGCGCCAGCTTGCCGGCGTCGGATTTATCGTCGGTCAGCGCCAGCAGCACCATCTCGCTGGAGATGAACTGGTCGACGCGCTTCTGCGCTTCCTTGTCCGCCAAGTTCAGCACGGAGACCAGCTCGCGCCCGGCCTGCACGTCGCCGCCGTTGCCGGACACCTTGGGCAGGCGCTCGAGCGCCGCGCCCAGCGCCTTGGTCAGGCCGCCGACGTTGACGCCGGCGCGCTGCAGCAGCGAACGCGCGCTGCCGTCGCTCTGGTTCAGCAGCGCGGTCAGCAGGTGGACCGGCTCAATGTATTGGTTGTCATTGCCTACGGCCAGACTCTGCGAGTCCGACAGGGCTTCCTGGAGTTTGGTGGTGAGTTTGTCTTGCCGCATGGAATTGCTCCAATTAATTTAACTTATCGCTTACATAGGGGTGCGCGATCAAGTTTCAAGGAGACGCCTTTTTATTTAACAAATCCATGACCCACATCAAACTACGCGGCGGCGCTCCATTTCTTCAATGCAACATCGTCGCTGACGCGGGCGTCGACCCAGCGGGCGCCGTCGGGGGTCTGTTCCTTTTTCCAGAACGGGGCTTCGGTTTTGAGGTAGTCGATGATGTATTCGCAGGCGGCGAAGGCCTCGCCGCGATGCGCCGACGTCACCGCCACCAGCACGATCTGGTCCAGCGGCTTGAGCGGCCCGACGCGGTGGATCACCAGCGCGCCGTAAATCGGCCAGCGCTGCTTGGCCTGCTCGATGATGGTCTGGATGGATTGCTCGGTCATGCCGGCGTAGTGCTCCAGCTCCATCTCCGCCACGCTGGCGCCCTCGTTCAGGTCGCGCACGGTGCCGACAAACGACACCACGGCGCCCACCTTGGGATTGGCGGCCCGCAGCTGCGCCAGCTCGGCGCTCAAATCGAAGTCGCCGGTCTGGATGCGGACGCTGTCGGCGCTCATGCGCGCTCCGCGGCGCCGATGCGGCGGAACAGCTGCTCGATGCGGCTGGCGGTGCGGTCGTCGGCCAGGGCCGGCATCGCGCACAGCTGCAGGTAGGCGCTGCCGGCGCTCTGCGGCTTCTGGCCGGACTTGAGCGACGATTGCAGCACCTCGACCTGCATCTTCAGGCGCTCGCGCGCGAACTCGGCGCCGCTGTCGACGCCCGCCACGATCTCCAGCCGCAGCACTTCATCGAGCAGCTTGGCGCGGTTGCGCTCCAGCTGCTCGGCGTAGGCGCCACGCTTGCCATCCAGCGCGCCCAGCGCCGCGTTGAAACGGCCATGCAAGGCGCGCTCGTAGTCGGCCGCCAGCGGCGGCAAGGCCGCCCAGCGCGACTGCCAGTCGGCGCCGTCGATGGCCGCGCCGTCGTCCGCCGCGCCGATCGTGCTTTCCAGCGCCTGGCACAGGCGCAGCTTGTCGCGCAGCGCATTGGCCTGGGCCGCACCGGCGCGGCGCTTGATCGCGTCGGCCTGGGCCTGCACCGCCGCCACCGCAGCCTGATAGCGCTGCTGGATGCGCGCTTCCGCCGCGCGCGGCACGGCGCCGGCGGCATGCCAGGCGGCCGCCGCGTCGCGCAGCGTCTTGGCGATGGCCGCCAGCTGCGCCTTGTCCTCGCCGCTGAAGGTGGCCGTTTCCAGCTCCTTGCACAGCGCCTCGCGCGCATGCAGGTGCGCCTTGCGTTCGTGGTCGGCGGCGTGCGCGCTCTCCTTGCGCTTGGCGAAGACCGCGTCGCAGGCGGCGCGGAAACGCTGCCACAGCGCCTGCTCGGCCTTGCGTTCCAGCGGCAGCGCCTTGGCCTGCTCCTGCCAGCGCTCCTGCAAGCGGCGCAGGTGATCCAGCGTGTGACGGTCGCTGGCCTGCATCTGCTCCGCCTCGGCGATCAGCAGTTCGCGCTTGGCGGTTTCGATCTTACGCTGCTCGGCCAACGGCGCCAGCATCTGCGCCAGCGCCTTGTCGAAGGCTTGATCGAGCTTGCGTTTTTCCTTGCGGTCGATGGTGCCAAGGCGGCCCCACATCTGGCGCAGACGCTGGCCGGCGGCGGCCACGTTCTTCAGGTCCGCGCCTTCGGCCACGGCGGCTGCCGCCATGTTGCGGGTCTCATCGATCAAGGCTTGGGCCTTGGCGGCGTTGGCGTGGCGCTCGTCGGCCAGTTGCTTGAAGTGGGCGGCGGCCGGCGCGTAGGCGGCGGTGCAGGCGCTGTCGAAGCGCTCCCACAGGCTCTTGGGCGCGTGGCCGGACACCGCGTCCAGCGACTTCCAGCGCTCGCGCATGCTGCCGACCTTCTTGGCCAGTTCGCTCATCGCCAGGCCCAGCGCCGGCAGCTCTTCCACCGCCTTGACCAGCTCCTCGCGCGAGACGTTGCCGCCCCAGCGCGCCCAGTCGCCCAGCCGCTTCAACTCGGCGCGGACGTGGTTCAGGCGGTCGGTCTGGGCCGGCGTCAAGCGGGTCTTGTGTTCCTTGAGCCACTTGTCGTGGTCGGCGGCGGCGTGCAGCAGGCCCTGCTCCAGCGCGGCTTCCATCGCGTCCAGCGTTTCGAGGAATTTCTTGTCGGTTTCCTTGGGCGCGGCCGGCTTCTTCGGCTCGCGCGCGGCGGCGGCAACAGCGGGCGCAGGCGACGCGCCGGCTTCGGCGGCAGGCGCGGCTTCCGGCGCGGCAGCAGCGGAAGCCGAAGCAGCATCGTCGGCGGCGCGCTGGTTCGACGCCGCTGCCGACAAGGCGGCACGGCTCTGCTCCAGCGCCTGCGCGTAATCGCTCAGCAGATGCTTGGGCAAGGCGTTGTGTTCGGGGGCCTGCTGGTACTCGGCCTGGGCGGCGGCGTGGCGCTCCAGCGCCTGCTGGGCCTCTTCTGGCGGCAGACCGGCGGACGGCAGCTGGCGCAGCGCGGCCATGGCGTCGATGATGGTGCGCTGTAGATTAACCTGCGCTTCCAGCCGGGCCGCCAGCGCGGCGCGCGCGGCGGCGTACGGCTCGGCCAGCGCCGGCACGGCGGCGGTGATCTGCCATTGGCGGTCCAGGTCGGCCACCTGGTTGGGCGTCAGTTTCTCATCCTGCAGCAGGCGCTGGGCCAGCTCCAGGCAGGCCTGCGCTTTTTGCTGCTCGGCCTGCTGGTAGCGGATCGCGTCCAGCCGTCCCTGCATCAGCTTGGCGACGCGGCGGTCGGTGTTGCGCATCGCCTGCAGCACCCGTTCAAGCTGCGGCTGCGACTGCACGTGCTCGGCGGCGGCCAGGCGCACGCCGGCGAATTCGCTGTGCAATATCAGCTCGACGGCGGCGGCCTCGTCGCCCGCCAGGGTGGCGGCGCGCTGGGCCTGCTCCTCGCGGCGGCTGGCCGATGCGGCAGCGGCGGCGCCCTGCTCGGGAGTCGCCTCGGCAGCCTGTTGATCGGCCGCCTGGTCGGTAGTTCGCTTGAAGATGAAATCGAACATGGTGCGCTATGAGATGGCTAAAACCACCATCATAGCAAAGCAAGGGGAATTTGCCCGAAGCGTATGCTAATTGGGCGGTTATTTCATCGCCGGCAACTGCCGGGTGGAACGGACCTGCGGCGCCGGCGCCGCTTGCGCCTCGCTTTCCTCGACACTAATCACCGGCAGCACCTGCAAGCCGGGAATGCTGATCTGGCCATCGTCCACCACGCGCAGCGACCCCGCGAGGTTGCGCGCGGCCACCGCCTTGGGCTTGGCCGCCTCGACCGCCGCGACCGGCGCGATGCCGGCGCGTTTCATTTCTTCCAGATGCTTGTCGTGCATCATCAATTGATTCGCGATGGAAAACCAGGTTTCGCCGGCGATCGCGTGGCGGGCGATGGCGAACAGTTCCTGCTCTTCCTTTTCCAGCCGCTTGAGCAGCGACGAGCAGAAGGTTTCGATGCTGTCGCAGATGAGGTTGACCTGGTCCTCGCGCACATCGGCCACCGAGCCCAGCTTCTCTTGCAGCATGCGGATCGACAGCAGCGCCGACTGGTTCAGGCGGTTGAGCTCGTCCAGCAGCTGGTCGGCGCGCTCGGTCGCCTCGCGCAGCGCGGGGATCAGGTACATCTCGGTTTTGCGCCAGTGGCAGGCCTGGTACAGGCTGTTGAGGTTTTCGCAGGCATATTCCAGCTGCGAAAGAGTGATGCTGTTCTGGTGCATCAGCGTGGAGCGCACATACTTTTGGAAAGATAACAAACTGAGGCGAACACTCGCGTGTTCCACCGACAGCGCTACCAGAGTATATGTGGCAGTTAACATTCTGACTCCCCAAGCTGAAGTTGCGAAACGCCCGGTCGGGCGGCAAGAGCGGAAGTAAAAGTGTAAATAAAGCCGACAAACACGCTTTGACCTAGAACAAATCCAAAGCCTGGCGTTATACATATCAATATATAACAACCCGGCCGCGAATGCTATCGCAACGACAACTGAAGCCGCACCATGCCGGCCTCCGGGTGCGGCAAAACCACGCCGCCGAAATGGCGCACCAGTTTTTGCACGCCGAGGTTCTCGGACAGCGCGTCGCCGACGATCTCGCCGGTGCCCTGGCTGCGGAAATAATCGACCAGTTTCTGGAACAGAATGTAGCCCAGTCCCTTCCCTTTCAAATCGGAACGCACGATGATCGCGAATTCGGCGGACTGGTTGTCCGCATCGGCCACGGCCCGCACCACGCCCAGCGTTTCCGGCTCGCCGTTGCCGCCGTTGCCGCCGTTGCGCGTAGCGATGAAGGCCATGGCGCGGTCGTAGTCGATCTGCGTCAGCCGCGCCAGCTGGGACGGCGGCAGCTCGCGCATCGCGGTGAAGAAGCGCAGCCGCACATCGTCCGGGTCCAGCGCCGCGAAGAACAACTGGTGCTGCGGCGCGTCCTCCGGCCGGATCGGCCGCAGCAGGATGCGCCCGCCCTGCCAATCCAGCTCCTGCTCCAGTTGTTCTTC
>Ga0209646_1000175_pt1 | contig 84336 bp, 90 predicted proteins | sample AraplaL_Col_mTSA_FD_184259 | JGI IMG/M metagenome (GOLD analysis project Ga0209646, IMG submission 184259) | Arabidopsis root microbial communities from the University of North Carolina, USA - plate scrape CL_Col_mTSA (SPAdes) (version 2) | ecosystem: Host-associated > Plants > Roots >...
CATCATGCCGGGCGTCTCGACCTGGCCCACGCGGTCGGCGTGAGCATCGGCGGGGCCGAGTCGAATACGGCAATCGGACTGGCCCGTCTGGGAGTGGCTGCAGCGTGGCTCGGCAGGGTTGGCGCCGACGCCTTCGGCGAGCGCATCCTGCGGACGCTTCGGGCAGAGTCCGTCGACGTCGTGGAGATCATCGACGCTCATGCTCCGACCGGGCTCATGGTGAAGGAGCGCCGCTCGTCCACGCAGACGTCCGTCTCGTACTACCGATCCGGCAGCGCCGGCAGTCGCCTCACCCCCGGAGACATCCCTGCGGGAATCATCGAGAATGCGCGCGTTCTGCACGTGACCGGCATCACGCCGGCACTGTCAGGCGACGCCAAGGAGGCGATCTTCGCCGCAATCCGACGTGCGCGAGCAGCGGGTGTGCGCGTCTCCTTCGACGTGAATCATCGTTCTCGTCTCTGGGATGCCGGTCTCGCGCGACCTGTTTATCGCGAGCTGATCGCGTCGAGCGACATCGTCTTCGCCGGCGTCGAAGAGGCTGCCCTGGCGCTCGACACATCAGAGACGAGCGCGCTTCTTCTCGCACACGGCCTCGCCGCGCTCGGTCCGTCGGAGGTCATCATCAAGCGTGGCGCGGAGGGAGCTGACGCTCACATCGACGGGAACGCGTTCCACGTCGACGCGGTGCCGGTGGACGTCATCGACACCGTGGGCGCGGGCGACGCATTCGTCGCCGGCTACCTCGCGGAGCGGGTGCGTGCGGCGAGTCCCGAGTCATGTCTGCGCATGGGCGCATCCGCAGGAGCGTGCGCCTGCACCGCGGCCGGCGACTGGGAGTCTCTCCCGACACGCGAGGACGTGGCATCTCTCACCCGGACAGATCCCGTCGCTCGCTGATCAGCGCCGCGAAAGACGCCTCGTCAGGGACTTTTCCTTGTGAAGCGTTAAGAAAACCGGTTTAATGTTGTCAGGGCGAAGCGGCGACTCATCGATGAGAAGCCCCGCTCAGTGCGTCGACGTCGATGCGAGTGCCTCTCGGATCGCCTGCTCGTCGCGCGCTGATGCAGAAAGGTCTCGGGATGACCCTTTCCTCCACTCCACCCACGCGGCGTCGGCCACGCACCGCGGTTGCCGCCACCATGACAGTCGCCCTGGCGTTGTCGACTGCGGCGATACCCGCAGCCCATGCTGAGGATTCGCCGAATCTCGGCGATCAGACCGTGCTGTACGACTTCGACGGGTCGCTCCCTGACCCCGTCGAGGTAGGTGCGTACAACGCGTCCAGCGAGGCCGTGACAGTTGACGGTGATCAGAAGTGGAAGGTCCACTTCAATGCTGAGTCGCAGTACTACTCGTCGTTCCATGTTCGGCACCCCGGCGGATTGGACCTGTCGGGATCGGAGTCAGTCGGTCTCTCCGTCGAACTGACCAATCCCGGCGATCGCTCAGTGCAGTTCCTCGTGGACGTGTTCTCCTCTACTGGCGTCGCGACCCGCGCGATCAACGTCGCGGCGGGTTCCAGCGGCACCTACTACGTCGACATCGACAGTCCCGCCAACGACCGTGACTCGGGTCTTCGCGCCGATCCATCGTGGCTCGCTGACAAGGAGGTTCAACAAGCCGTCTGGATGTGGGGAACGAAGAAGCTGGACCCCGCAGAGGTCCAACAGGTCATCTTCTACGTCGTGGGCCTCCAGCACGACCGTGAAGTCATCATCGACGACATCGCGATCGTGCGCGACGCGCCGGCGGACCCGGCTTACCTCACCGGGCTGGTCGACAAGTTCGGGCAGAACGCGAAGATGGAGTACGACGGCAAGATCTCATCTGCGGGCGACATCAAGAAGCAACGCAAGCAGGAACAGGCCGACCTCGCGGCACATCCCGAACTCAGTGATCGCTCCACATACGGCGGCTGGGCCGACGGCCCACGCCTGGAAGCCACGGGGCACTTCCGCACCGAGAAGCTCCCCAACGGCGAGTGGACCCTCGTGGACCCCGAAGGCTACCTCTACTTCTCGACCGGAATCGACAATGCCCGCCTGTTCGACGGACAGACGATGACCGGCTACGACTACGATCACGAGCTGCTGCCCGACTTCGAAACAGAGTACGTCGGCGGGCGCACAGCGGCGACCCCCGAGGATCTCAACCGCCTCGAAGGCCCGGTCGTGAAGACTCGAGAGCAGACGAACGACATCCGCGCGGACCTGTTCGAGAAGCTCCCGAAACTGAACAAGAAGGGCGCTGAGCACTACGGCTACAACCCGCAGACCTTCGCCGGACCGATGGAGCAGGGAGAGACTTTCCACTTCTATAGAAACAACCTGGCTCTCAAGTATCCGAGCGCGAAGAACACGAGCGAGGTCGTGGACCTGTGGCAAGACAACACCGTGGAGAGAATGCGCAGCTGGGGATTCACCTCGTTCGGCAACTGGGCCGACCCAGAGCTGTACGACAATGCCACCCTGCCGGTGTTCGCGCACGGCTGGATCATCGGCGACTACAAGACGGTCAGCACCGGACAGGACTATTGGGGCCCGCTTCCCGACCCGTTCGACTCGGACTTCCAACAGGCGGCGCGCGCGACAGCCGAGGCCGTCGCGGCGGAGACCGGAGAGGACAACCCATGGCTGGTCGGAGTGTTCATGGACAACGAGCGCAGCTGGGGCAACGGGGGCAGCTTCGCCACGCGCTACGGAATCGCGATCGACACGCTCGGCCGGGATGCCTCCGACACGCCCACCAAGGCTGAGTTCAGTCGCCTTCTGAAGGAGAAGTACGGGACGATCGATGCCCTGAACACCGCGTGGTCGACATCGGTGGCGTCATGGGAGGAGTTCGACGCAGGGTCCTTCGACCAGGGAAACGACGAGGCCGCGAGAACCGCCGACTACGCATGGCTGATGAAGGTGTATGCGAGCAAGTACTTCGAGGTCGTCCACGACGAGCTCGAGCGAGTGCTCCCCGACGCCCTCTACATGGGGCCGCGCTTCGCCAGCTGGGGTCGAACACCGGAGGTGCTCGAGGCAGCAGCCGAGTACGTCGACGTCATGACCTACAACGAGTATCGCGAGGGTCTTCACCCGCAAGAGTGGGCCTTCCTCGCCGACCTCGACAAGCCCAGCCTGATCGGTGAATTCCATATGGGTGCGACAACGAGCGGCAACCCGCACCCGGGCCTGATCTCTGCAGGATCCCAAGCCGAGCGCGGACTCATGTATCGCGAGTACATGGAGCGCCTGATCGACAGCCCGTACATGGTCGGCGGCCACTGGTTCCAGTACGTGGACTCGCCGATCAGCGGTCGACAGATCGACGGTGAGAACTACAACGTGGGCTTCGTGTCGGTGACCGACCGCCCGTATCCGGAGATGGTCGACGCCGCTCGGCAACTGAATGGCGAGCTCTATGAGCGACGTTTCGGAGACCTCGACCTACCCACTCCTGACGTCACCAAGCCGGCGGTCACCCTGGTGCGACCCAACTCGCTCACACCGTCTCGTTCGGCGTCCATCCAGGTGGATGCGACCGACGACCGCGGGCTCAAGAAGATCATTGCCAACATCTACCAGGGGTCGACGCTGATCAAGAGCACCCAGACAGCCGCGGATGGCGCGATAAGCGCTTCGCACATCGCCGACGTGTCACTGTCCGACGGCACGTACACGCTGAAGTACAACGCGCACGATTCAGCGGGGAACGTCTCGAAGACGAGCACCGTCGACTTCGTCATCGACGCGACGCCGCCGACGGCAACGATCAAAGACGGCACGAAGTTCACTGTCGCAAACGGGGACTCCTACGACATGGTCAGCTTCAAGCTCCACGACGCCGGCAAGGTCGACAAAGTGGAGATCAACGGTCAGACGAAGGACTTGTCCGACAACGCCTGGTCAGACGTCAACTTCGTCACACCCGGAGTGCTCGGCGCTCGCAGCGGACAGAACACGATGATCGTGTTCGACCGCGCGGGCAACGAGTTCAGCATCGCTTTCACGCTGAACTAGCGCACCAAGAAGAGGAGGGCGTTCCGTACTCGGGACGCCCTCCTCCTCGTTTTGCGCGAGTTACCAGTCGCCGTGTGATCCGTCGTCGTGGACGAAGACCGGGGTCCGCCATTCGCCTGGGTAAGCGCGCTCCGCAAACAGATCCTCGTCGGGTTGGACGCCTAGCCCGGGCGCCGTCGGGAGTTCAACGGAGCCGTTGATGATCTCGAAAGGCTCGACGAGCAGCCCGTGGCCGAGATCGCTGCCATCATCCATCGACGGATGCTCCTGGATCACGAAGTTCGGAGTGCACGCGTCAAGCTGCACGCATGCGGCGAGCGAGATCGGTCCGAGCGGATTGTGGGGCGCGACGCTGATGTACTGCGCCTCCGCCATCGCTGCGATCTTCCGAGACTCGAAGATCCCTCCCGCGTGGCACAGGTCTGGTTGTGCCACCGAGATCGCGCGGCGGTCGATGAGCTCGCGAAACTCCCACTTGGTGAATCTTCGCTCGCCCGCCGCGATGGGAACGTTTGTCGTCGCTGCGATGTCACAGAGCGCATCGACATTCTCAGGAAGGCACGGCTCCTCTACCCACAGCGGGTGGAACCGCTCGAACCCTGAAATGAGCTGCTTCGCCGTGGCGGGCGACGTGCGGCCGTGCATGTCGATCGCGATGTCGAAGTCCGCGCCGACCGCCGAACGAACCGCCGCCAGCCGGCGAACCTGGCGTTCGACGTAGTCTTGGTTTTCGAGCGCGCGGGCCGGCCCGTCGATCCCGATCTTGATGGCCGTGAGACCCTGGGCCTGCGCGCGGAGGGCCGCCTGTGCAAAGTCCGCATCCGTCTCGCCACGGCCGTGACCGTACATCCTGATCCGGTCGCGAACCCGCCCGCCCAGGAGTTCATACACGGGGGCGTTGTAGAACTTCCCTTTGATGTCCCACAGAGCGTGCTCGAGCCCGCTTATCGCGCTGACCCCGATGGCGCCGCCGCGATAGAAGCCGCCCCGATACATGACCTGCCAATGGTGTTCGATCATTCGCGGATCTTTGCCGATGAGGTAGTCGGCAAAGTGGCGGACCGCTTCGGCGACGACGAGGGCCTGGCCCTCGACCACTGGCTCGCCATAGCCCGTGATCCCGCAATCGGTATCGACGGCGACGAATGTCCATCGCGGCCGAACGTGGAAGATTCGTACTCGCGTGATCTTCATGGTCCTACTTTCGCGTTCGAGGCTGCCCGGAGAGAGCGCGCACATGATCTGCGGATATGGTTTGCGTGGCACCACTCAGCGACACCGCTGACGCTCCCGCTTCAAGGAATGCACTCGCGTTGTCAGCGTCCACCCCGCCCGTTGCCACGAAGCGCAGGTCCGGGAACGGGCCGAGCATCGCGCGAACCATCGATGGGCCGAGCACGCTTGCGGGGAAGAGTTTGAGCCAACGGTGTCCCGCAGCACGCGCAGCGGTGACATCTGACGGCGTCATCACGCCCGGAAGGTGCGGCATTCCCGCGCTGAGGCTTGCTTCGGCGACTTCTGGATCCCACCCTGGCGCCACAGTGAACGCGGCTCCGACCTCTCTCGCGAGGTCGACGGCATGCGCGTCCGTCACCGTGCCCGCACCGACCACCCGCCCACGGGCACGGCCCGCCTCCACGGTTCGAGCGAGCGTCACCGTCGCGGCCTCGCTCGACAGAGGGACCTCGACGAGTGCGAAACCTACGTCCCACGCTCGAGACGCAAGAGACACCGTGGTCTCGGAGTCATAGCCGCGCAGGATGGACATGACCCGCGATCGCGCGAACCAATCATCGAACAGTTGGTCGGCACGCTCGGCCGTTATCCCGGTCACTTCACTGCTCCCGCCGTCATGCCACTCACGATTCGCTTCTGCAAGAAGATGAAGATCAATGTGAGGGGCACCAGCGCATAAAGGGATGCTGCCATCAGATCGTTCCACTCGATTCGGTACTGGCCGATCAACTGGCCGATGCCCACGGGCACGGTCTTCTTGTCTTCGCTGGAGAACAGTTCTTCTGGAGGGTTCATGCGGTCGACCCCATCCATGCGACCGGCGCTAACACCACTAGCGAAGCGGACGCGAGCAACACATTTGCGGCGACATTGCTTCTACGGACTGCGTTCTTCGTCGTCACGATGAGGGCTTTCTAGTAGATCCCGCTCAGGACGAGACACGAGCCAGCGCCCCGATGGGCGAATCGGCGAATGCTTGAAGCGAGCGAAAGGTTCAGTCGATTCGGGCCTCGGTCACCGTTCTCGAGTACGCATATGAGGCCGCCAACCGCTTGTTTGTTATTGGGAATGGTTTTCCCCCGGTTATCTCTAGGGAGGCCCTGGCCTCTCGGCAGTTGGTGAGTCAGTCAAGGTGGAAGACTTCAGGGATCGTTTTCCACCACTCCCCCTCCACTCGATCATTGAGGGGCCTCTGGAGAGGTTCACAGACGGCCCACCATTCCTTCGTCGCCGAGTCAGCGGCGATGGCGGCCAGATCAGCCTCAAGATCTTCGCCGGTGTACTCCATGTACGAGAACAGCACATCACCGTGTCGGTATATCGAATAGTTGGTGATTTTACTGGCTCGCAGTCGTGCAAGCACTCCCGGCCAGACGTTTGCATGCAGCCGTTCGTAGGCTTCTGCATTTTCTGGCGGGAGTCCGATTACAGACGCTATGCGGTGAACCACGGGTTCGATCCTTCCAAGCTGGTCAGCGGTGCGCAGACAAAGACGTGTCGACGGCCACACGAATCCTGTCGGGATCAATCTGGTAGAAGCGCGCACAGGTGGCCCCCATGATTTCGTCGCGGTCCGCCGCATCGAGGTCTGAGAAGAGTGAGTTGAGTCCGTCCCATACCCGGTCATACCCACCCGCGGTGATCGAAATCGGCCAATCACTGCCGTACATCAACCTTTTCGGGCCGAACAATTGCAGAGCGTGCGCGAAGTAGGGCCGCACTTGATCTACGGTCCAAGATCCCTCGTTTGGTGTCGCACCGTACAGCCCGCTCACCTTCGCATGCACTGAAGGATTCTTTGCGGCGTCAGCGAGAAGGCCCCACCAGGGATGGTCCGGCTCGAGGCCGATCGGGGGCTTCGAGAGGTGATCGATGACCATCCGAAGGCGCGGATGCCGTTCCGACAGAATCGGGATCAACTCCAGATGCCGGGGCAAAACGGAGACAACATCGAGGGCGAGGCCGGCCTCTTCGACGAGAGCCAACCCGGCGTCGACCTCAGGACGGAGGAGCCAGTCAGGATCAGCACGGTTGTGAATAAGGTTTCGCACCCCGACCGTGAGCGAACTCGACGTGAGCTGCGACAGTTGGCGCGCAACTTCATCGGGGTCGTCAAGTGGAACGTATGCCACGATCGCCGCAACTGTGCGATGCCTTGCCGCGGTGTCGAACATCACCTGCGTGTCTTCGATATTGTCCGCTGACTCGACCAGCACTGTCGCATGCACGCCGGTACGCACCAATGATGGAGCCAGTTCATCGAAGGTGACTGTGCGATCAATCGGCCCGAAATCCGGCCCCAACCAGTCGTAGTGAGCGCGTTCGAGGTCCCAGACGTGTTGGTGTGAGTCGATGACAGGACTGATCACACCCATGACGGTTGACTACTGCCACTCGTTTCGACCCAATAGCTCCCGGCAGGGAAGCTGAATTCTTGCAATGTCGAATCGAACATCTCGGCACTGTACCCAGGCTGGGACGGCAACACATATGCACCATTGCGGACCACGCACGGATCGACGAAATGCTCATGCAGGTGATCCACGAACTCGGTGACCCGTCCCTCGAGGCTGCCGGAAACGGCGACGTAATCGAAGATCGAAAGGTGCTGCACCAATTCGCAGAGGCCGACGCCGCCCGCGTGCGGGCACACCGGAACTCCGAACTTCTTGGCCATGAAATACACTGAGAGGATCTCGTTCACGCTCCCCAGCCTTGCCGAGTCGAGCTGACAGAAATCGATCGCCTCCGCTTGGAACATCTGCTTGAAGAGCACGCGGTTCATACCGTGCTCGCCAGAGGCGACGCCAATCGGTGCGACCGCCCGGCGCACCGCGGCATGACCAAGGACGTCGTCGGGGCTGGTTGGCTCCTCGATCCACAGCGGTTTGAAATCAGAGAGCGCTCTCACCCAATCGATGGCCTCCGGCACATCCCATACTTGGTTGGCATCGATCATGAGGGTGGCATCCCAGCCGATCACTTCGCGTGCAATGCTGCACCGACGGATGTCGTCGTCGAGGTTCGCGCCTACCTTGAGCTTGAGATGACGGTAGCCATCGGCCACAGCTTCAGAGAGCAGGCGGCGCAGCTTCTCGTCGCTGTAGCCGAGCCAGCCCGCACTGGTGGTGTAGCAGGGGTACCCAGACGCTTCGAGTTCGGTGATCCGCTCTCCGCGGGTAGGCGCGAGCTCACTGAGGAGGACGATGGCCTCGCTCCGGCTCAGGGCGTCCGACAGATACCGCATATCGGCCGCGTCGACGAGCTGCTCGGGCGTCATGTCGCATAGGAGTCGCCACAGGGGTTTCCCTGCCTGTCGAGCCGCAAGGTCCCACATGGCGTTCATCACAGCGGCCAGGGCGAGATGCACGACGCCCTTCTCCGGTCCGAGCCACCGCAACTGGGAATCCGATTGCAACTCGCGGTAGGTTCCGCCCAGGTCTGCGACCGCTAACTCGACATCCTTGCCGATGAGAGGAATTCCGCGCTGACGCGCCGCTTCGACGCACAGGTCATTTCCCCGTCCGATCGTGAAAGTGAACCCGTACCCTTTTAGCGCTGGATCATCGGTGTGAATAACGACGTAGGCGGCAGAGTAATCGCCGTCCTTATTCATCGCATCTGAGCCATCCATGCTCAGTGAAGTCGGAAAGCGCACATCGTGCGCGGTAACGGCGGTGATCGTCGTCATCAGGGCGTCCTCTCGGAGGGGTCGGTCGAAATCTCGGGGATCAGCCCCGCGTCTTGAAGTTCGCTCCACAGCGCGTCGGGCACCGGAGTTCGGTATCGCGCCAGGTTGCCGACCGCCTGTGCTGAGTCGCGGGCTCCCAACACCACCGACGCCACGGCGGGATGAAGGAGCGGATAGGCGATGGCGGCCACCGGCAGACTCACTCCGTGGGCTTCGCATATCGTCGCCAGAAGATCAGCCCGCACGATGGTTTCGGTCGGCGCATCCGCATAGTTGAACTTCGCATCAGGGACGGGACGATCACGACCGAGGATTCCGGAGTTGTACACCCCAGCGGCGACGATTCCCACGCCTCGGTCGAGTGCCAACGGGAGCAGATCGCCGAATGCCGCGTGCTCGAGAAGCGTCATCTGCCCTGCAATCATCACGAGATCGACGTCCGCACGTCGGATCAGCTCCGCTAACGGCGCCGCGTAGTTCATCCCGGCTCCGACCGCACTGACGACGCCCTGATCGCGCAGTTCGATGAGCGTGCTTATTCCCGAAGTAGCCGCCTGTTCCCAGTGGTCCTCGGGATCGTGCAGATACAGCACGTCGAAGCGATCCAACCCGGTGCGCAGCAGCGATTCCTCGATCGAGCGCAAAATCCCGTCGCGGCTGAAGTCGAAACGTCGCACCGTCGCCGCCGGAACGGCGAAACCTTGGGCATCGGCACGATCCGCGGTGTCGGGGCTCGGTTCCAGAATGCGTCCGACCTTCGACGAGACGATCACCTCGTCGCGTGGGTGTTGTCGCAACAAAGTGCCTAGTCGTTGCTCGGACAGTCCGAGTCCGTAGTGCGGGGCGGTGTCGAAGTAGCGGATGCCACCAGCCCATGACGATGCGAATGCGCCCTCCACTTGATCATCCGTTGTCTGTCGGTACAGGTTTCCGAATGTGGATGTGCCTAGGCCCATCTCGGTGAGGGCGACTGACCCGATAGTTCTACGCGCTCGCATGAATCACCGTCCGGACCGTATCCGCTCTGCCAACGCGTTCGTTCCCGTCGACGGCGACGCTCATGCCCGACAGGCCGTTGCCTGAGACCGTCACGCCGCCAGCACCGGCGATAATCATAAGGGCACGTCCCTGCGATGTCGTCACACGATCTGCTGCAAAGTCCTGCGTACTATCGGGCGCGCCGTTGTCGACGCCCAGAATCCGCGCACCCGATGCCGCGAAGACGAACTCTCGCTCTTCGTGGCGCACAGCGCGTCCGGCCGTATCGACCAACTGACTGATCACGTGGCACCCGTCAACGACCACGTCGATTGCCGTCGCTGTGCCTGCCGTGACCAACACGTCGCTGGCTTCTCGGCTGCGCGCCTCCAGCGTCCCCGCCTTGAAGGGCACAGCCCACTTGTAGATGCGGTCATCGAAGTCCGACAGGTGCTTTGCTCCCAACGACACATCGTTGAGGAACAGCTCGACCGTGGGACAGTTCGAATACACCTCGACGGCCATCATCTCGCCGTCGGAATGATTCCAGTGAGTGGTGACGTCATGCCAGAACCACAACTTCCGCTGCCATGCATCGGCGTCCGATTCCCCGATGAACCCTGTTGTCGGGTCATGCACATATGGCGAGCGCTTTAACGTCTGCGCCGTGAGATGCAGGTGCGGTTCGTTGCTCCACAGCGTCTTCATCATGTGGAACGCTGTCTTGCGGAAACCGGCACGATCAAGCAGCCCGGATCGAGTGGTCGTGATCGGCCACTGACCGTCGGACTCACCCAGGTAGTCGATGCCTGTCCACAGGAAGGTGCCGGCGACGAAGTCTCGCTCAATAACGGCCTTCCATTCGTGCCACTGCGGTAGATTCTCGGTGCCCATGAGGGGGAGGTTGGGAAAGTGTTCGTGACCATAGTCGTACATGACGCGCCGGTAGCTGAAGCCGATCACATCGAGGGCCTCAGCAAACCCCGCTTCGTAGCTGGCGGAGGGCAGGATGCAGTTCGCAACGACGGGACGCGTGGTGTCCAGTTCTCTCGTCCACGCAGCTAGCGTGCGTGCGGTCTCGGCGATGTCGTGATCGCCGCGCGGAAGCGTGGTGAGCATGTCCTGGATTTGCGCACGAGAGTGCGGCGGTTGCTCCCAGAAGTAGTTCCCGGTCCAGTCCGCATCGAAGAACCCGGTCGCCTCGACGTTCCGCGGGTACGTCCACTCGATCTCGTTGCCGATGCTCCATTGGAAGATCGACGGATGGTTGCGGTGTGCCCGGATCACGGTCTTCAGATCGCGTTCGCCCCACTCCTGGAAGTGCTCGACGTACCCGCGGGTGATGGTATCAACGCTCTGCTCGTTGCCGTTCTTACGCTTGTCTTTCGGGTTGTCCCACTCGTCGAAGAACTCCTCCTGAACAAGAAAACCCATCTCGTCGCACAGGTCGAGGAACTCCTCCGCGCCCGGATTGTGAGAGATGCGCACGGCATTCGCACCGGCATCGCGCAGCGCGGCAAGGCGACGCCGCCAGACATCGCGAGGCACCGCCGCCCCCACGCATCCGGCATCGTGATGGAGACAGACCCCCTTGATGAGCATGCGCTCATCGTTGAGGAAGAAACCCTCGTCTGGGTCGAAACGAAGTGAACGGATGCCGAAGGACGTGGTCACTTCGTCGACGACTTCGCCGTTGAAGGACACGGTGCTCACCGCGCGGTACACGTGCGGCGTGGACGGCGACCACCGGTACGGACGCCGAACCGTCAGCGTCTGCACCGTTTGCGAAGTCGCGGACGTCGTTGACGTGGCAACATGGGCCCCCTCACCGTCGAAGACATCGGTCTTAACGAGCGCGCCGCTGGCGACGCCGACTATCTCGGTCTCGACCTGCACGATCGCGATGTCGGCCGAGACCTCCGGCGTGGAGACGAACGTGCCCCACACCGGGATGTGGATCGCACCGCCTCCCACGAGCTTCACGGGCCGATAGATTCCCGATCCGGTGTACCAGCGGCTGTCGGCATAGTGGGAATGGTCGACCCGGACAGCAAGGACGTTGCCGTGCGGGTGAAGCCGGCCGCCGACTTCGACGACAAAAGGTGAGTACCCGTAGGGATGCTCGGCCACTCGCTCGCCATTGAGGTAGACCGTCGCGTTGTTGTATACGCCGTCGAACACCAGCTGCGCAACCGTGGTATCGGGCGCCGAGAACGTCGTCCGATACCACCCGATGCCGCCTGGCAGGTAGCCCGTGGCGCCTTCTAGCTCGGAATCGAACGGCGCCTCCACGCTCCAGTCGTGCGGGACCGTTACAGCCCGCCACTCACCATCGTCGAACGCGGGCATGGCAGCCCCGGACGGGTCGCCCCTCCGAAAGCGCCACTCGGCAAGGTTCATCTCACTTCTCACTGTGCTTCACAACCTGTCGTCTTTTCAAAGATCGCGCGACGCGATCTACCTGCCGCCGATGCCGGTCATCGAGATTCCACGCACGAGGAACTTCTGAAGACCGATCGCGAGGGCGGCTGTTGGGAGCATCGAAATAGCCGAGGCCGCCATAATGAGCTGCCATTGAGCGCCGCCCTGCCCGAGGAAGTAGTTCAGCCCCAGTGGGACGGTTGCCTTGTCGGGACCGTTCACGATGATCAATGGCCACAGGAAGCTGTTCCAATAGTTAATGAAGGTGAAAGCGACCAGAACTGCCAACGTGGGCTTCACGATGGGCGCCATGATCTGGAACAGAATACGAAGGTGATTCGCGCCGTCGATCTTCGCCGCGTCCTCGAGCTCGGTCGGCACGGACAGGAGCGCCTGTCGAAGGAGGAACGTTCCGAAGGCCCCGAACGCCCACGGCACGATTAGCGCCTGGTAAGAGTTCACCCAGCCGAACTGCTGCATGAACAGAAACATCGGCACCACCACGACCTCCCCGGGCACCATCAACGTCGCGAGGAACACGAAGAACAGCTTGTCTCGACCCCGGAACCGCAGACGCGAGAACGCGTAAGCCGCCAAAAGCGACACCAGCACGACTAGCATCGTCCCCAGGAGTGACACCAGGAGGCCGTTCAGCATGAACTGCCCGAACGGCACATAGGTCCAGACATCGGCGTAGTTCGAGAACTTCACTTCTGAACCGATTAACTGCGGCGGCGAGGCGAAAACGTCCGACGCGGGCTTCAGCGACGTTGCCACCATCCACACGAGCGGAAAGGCGAAGACGATGGCGACCACGACGAGGAGGACCCGTGAGAGGACCGCCGGCCACTTCTTCTTGCTCCCGGGCGCATACTCGCTGCTCCCGCGCGTTCCCGGCGCGACGAGAGCGCGCGTTGCCATCGTTGTCTCATTCATAGTGCACCAGCTTCTTCTGGAAGGCGAAGACAATTCCGCTCACGACCAGGATCAGCGCGAACAACACCATTCCGATCGCAGAGGCGTATCCGAGATCTTGGAACTGAAATCCTTCGTCGTACATCTTCATCGCTAGCGTTGTCGTCGCGTTGTTCGGCCCGCCTCCTGTGAGGACGTAGGGCTGAGCGAAGACCTGGAAGGATCCGATCAACGTCATCGTCGTCGCGAAGAAAATCGCCGGCGAGATCTGCGGCACTCGGACGCTGAAGAAGATCCGAGCTTTTCCTGCTCCGTCCAGGGCCGCAGCCTCCAAAAGACTCTCCGGGACTCCGTTAAGCGCACTTGTGAAGATCATGAGGTTGTAGCCGAATCCCTGCCAAAGGGACATGATGATCACGGATGCCATTGCCCACTGCGGGTCGCCCAAGAAATTCGGCGCGGCTACGCCGAATTGCTCGCGCCAGATAGAGTCGATCAGCCCGTTCGGAATGAGCATGAGCTGCCACACCGCAGCATTCGCTACCATCGGTGTCACAACGGGGATGAAGAACAGAACACGGAACCCATTGCCGAACTTCATTTTCGGCGAGATCCACGTTGCGAGTCCCAGTGACAGCGCGAGATTGAGCGGCGTCAAGACAAGAACGAACACCAGGGTGTTGCGAAGGGCTTGCACGAAGCCCGGATCGTTCGAGAAAAGGCGGATGAAGTTGTCGAGCCCGACGAATTCCGGGCTGCCCAGCAGCGGCCACGCCATGAACGCCAGCGCCAGCGCGGCCACGATCGGCAACAGTGTGAAGATGCCGAAACCTCCCAGCATCGGCGCGAGAAAGCCGGTTGCGGCAAGTCCATCACCCCGCTTTCGCCGAGTTGCATGGTGGGGGCGCGGCACGTTTAGCCGCGTGCCTCTCGGATTAGTATCGAGGAGTGTCATGTGTTCTTCCTTCTCGGACGCGTCGTTCTGGGGGGCCGACTCACCGGCCCCCAAACGGTAACTAGCCGGCGACTCTGCTCTGGAAGTCCATGAGGAACTTTTCCGCCGTCGAGTCACCATTGAGCACACCGACGATCCCCTGCTGCCAGAGGATCGCGTCCTGTACCCACGTGGGGGTAGCCCGATAGCCGGTGGCGACGGTGAGAGAGTCTTCCATCGTCTTCTCGGCACCAGGGACGGCGTTCTCATACCACGCGTTCTGCTCCGCGGTGCGCGCGGGGAACGCACGCCCCTCCTCAGCGAGGTGATTGAGCGCGTCGGGACCGGTGATCGACGCGAGCGCTTTCATCGCCGCATCGGGGTTGCTGCATGTCTTCGGAATTGCGAAGCCCGATCCGCCGACGACAGTACCTCCGCCTGCGGGTCCGACGGGCATGGTCACGGTGCCGAGATCGAAGTTGGCGTTCTCTTTCAGGTTCACCATGGCCCACGGTCCGTCTACATACATCGCCGCGTTACCCGCAAGGAAGGCCTGCTGCTCTAGATCCTGCGTGGAGGAGCTGACTGGCGACGCGATCTTGTCTTCTGAAACCAACCCCGCGTACCAGCTGAGTGCGTCTTCCACCGCAGGTGTGGCAGCTTCGAGTTGGTACTCCTCGTTGACCAGCAGTCCCCCCGTCAAGGTGGGCAACCAGGCGTTGAAACGCTCGGGGTTTTGCGAAACCGAGAAACCCCACGTTCCGTCACCGGTGACGGCTTTGCCCGCCTTAACAAAGTCCTCCACCGTCCAGCCGTCTTCCGGCTCGGCCACACCGTGTTCCTTCAAGAGGTCCTTGTTGTAGTACATGATGTATGGTCCGAGGTCATACGGCAGCGCGTACAGCGTGTCATCGACCTTCATCGCGTCCAGGATGCTGGGTTCGAAGTCGGACAGGTCGACGCCCGCCTTCTGCAACATCTCATCGGTGATTGGTGTGAGGCTGTCGGCGAACGGAGCAAGACGAGCCATCTGGAAGAAGGCAACACACGGTGCCTCGTTCCCCCGGATCACGGTGGGTAGCTTGGTCCAGTAGTCGGGCCACGCTGCCGTCGTCAGGTTGACGGTGATGTCAGGATTCTCTTCATGGGCGATGTCAGCGATGTGATTCCATACCGCTTTCTCCTGCTCAGACCCCGCAGTCGTAAACCAGTCGACGCTGCCGTCGGCCGAGTTGCTGACGTCTTCGCTCCCGCTTCCCGAACATGCGGCAAGTCCAAGCGATGAAATCGCAAGAATGGTTATTGCAAAACCGGTTTTTCTCAAAATACGCTCTTCCTTGAGGTTGGCAGTCACGGATGGGCCCGTCCCTACGGTGGAGCGAGGCTAGGGACCGCGCGGATGATGTGGTGTTGAACACCACCGTACATATTCATCAGCTGAATTGTCTAGTTGCAGGCGAGGAACGAACGATTGCCCACTAGTTTTCAGGGATTTTCGTATGATCTATGTGGGTTCAGTCCTCGATAGCGAGGATCTCGTGCGTCTCGATCTTTGGTAGATCGATCCGGATACGATCGCCAGGTCGCATCCAGAACAAGTCGGTGCGCAGCGGCGCCCCGAAGAGAAAAGCTGACGTCGTCTCGCGCGATCACGGTGTCGTAATAGTAGAGCTTGCCCTCGGCGGTTCTATGCTCCGTGATGTCCGTCAACCACAGCTCGTTCGCAGTCTCGGCGGCGAACACGTGCCGTTTCCGGCCGTGCTCATCGACGACCGCGCAAAGATCGTCGTGCACCGGAGGACCGGGCCGGCGGTGCTTGCCGCGCTTGGGTTTCCCGAACGCGCTGAACCAGCCGTTGCTGGACGCGATCCGACATCGTCTCACCGGCATCGCGGGCTTCGTCGGCGAGCAGGCGATGTCCGAACTCAGGGTCGTCCCGGTGCGCGTCGAACAGCGCGTTCGCACGATACGCCTCCACCACCTCACCCGGCGTGATGGTGGTCGCCAGCCAGCGGTAGTAGGGCTGGCGGGAGAGCTTGAGCACCCGACACGTCACCGTCACAGGGATCCCTGCTTCGGCGAGCTCCGTTACGAGCGGGTAGAGCCTTCTCCCGGCAGGTTCGCCTGCGACGGATACGCCGCCGCCCGCCGGAGCACCTCGTTCTCCTGCTCCAGCAGCCGGATCCGCTTCCGCAGCTCACGGATCTCGGTAGCCTCGGTCCGGGTCTGGCCGGGCTTCGCGCCCTCGTCGACGTCGGCGCGGCGCAGCCATTTCTGCAGCGCCATCGGGTGGACACCGAAGTCTTTCGCGATCGGCTCGATGGGCGCGCCGGGCTCGCGGTTCCTCGCGACGCGCACGACGTCGTCACGGAACTCGCTCCGGTAGGGCTTGGGCACAGCAACATCCTTCCAGGCCGCCCTCCCGGGCAAGCCCGATCAGATGTCACCTATTCGTGCAGCAGTCCCGAGCCCTAAACGATTGTGGTTGCTTTGCTCGACTACACACTCCGGAACGATCTCACGAGCAAGCGCGTGCGACTGCGCCAGCCAGCGGCTGACCAGCTCTTGCGCTCGGTCTCGCTGCGATTCGATGTCGAACGGATCGCTACCACCCTCGTGGAGAGCGCGAGGCACACCGCGCTAAGTAAATTCACCGTCTAGGTTGGTCATCGGCATGTAATACCAGATGCCATCCGGACGATAGCGCTCGAGGATCTCCCTCGAGTGGTCCAGCATCAACGTCACGAATCCTTCGTTTCCAAGACACAACGCGGTCCACGCCGGCGTTTCGTCAGACCGCGGCAGGTAGGAGCGACGATCCTTTGTGGTGTACAGCCACTCGGGGTGGTTTTCCGCAAGATGGTTGTCCCACGTCGTGCAGTAGTGAACGTAGGTTCGAATGCCTCGAGCACGGCATGCATCAATCTGTTCGCCAGGGAGGTCTCGCCCGGCGCCGAGCCGGGATGTACCGGACCGAGAGTAGTAGAAGTATCCGTGCATGTCCTTCGCGAACAAGACGATCGAGTCCACCGCTGCGCCGACGAGCGTATTGGCGCATGCCACTGCGTCGAAGTCGCTGCAGATCGCCCCCACATACGCACTGTTATGGAGGTCGAGGTGAATCTTCCTTTGTCCTGGGTGGAGCCGCAAGCAGATCAGGGTGCGCCCAGACTCCTAACTTCTTCGAGAGGTCCGCGGTGGGGAAGTGTCGTTCCGCATCACTACATCGAAAGGCTAGCGTCGAGCAAAGCCATGCACAAACGTTTGATCAGAGATCAACATGAGGCTACCTAGACAGGCAGACCCACGGGAGAGGATGGATAGATCAGATCTATAATCCGCTTCTGGGCCCGTATCAGCTAGACTATCGGTTGAGACATCTGTAACATATGACCAATGAGCGAAGAATTCTCGCCGGACAGTGATCGGCCCGACGCATCATCCCGCCGCCCGAACATCGTCCTCGTGCTGACCGACGACCATGCCGCACATGCGATCGGCGCGTATGGCTCTGTCGTCAATCGGACTCCCCGGATCGACGAAATCGCGGACCGCGGGTGGCGATTCGATAATTGCTTCGCCACCAATTCGCTCTGCTCTCCCAGCAGAGCATCGATTCTCACCGGAACGCACAGTCATGTTAACGGCGTCAAGACGCTGTCCATGGACATTGATGCGTACCAGCCGACGTTCATCACGCAGCTTGGCAAGGTCGGCTATCGGACAGCAATGATCGGCAAGTGGCACCTGGGGCAGGGACAGGGCCATAACCCCGAAGGATTCGACTACTGGGATGTGCTGATTAGTCAGGGCGAGTACCACGACCCGCAGTTCCTGTCGAAAGACGGGGTGCGAATTGTCCCTGGCTACGCGACCGACATCATCACCGATCTCGCGATCAATTGGGTGGAGAGCCTAGAAGGTGACGAGCCTTGGTGCATGCTCGTCTACCACAAAGCCCCCCACCGCCCGTGGGAACCGGATGCAGCCCATGCCGAAATGTACTCTGACCCGATCCCGGTACCCGCGACCTTCACCGACGACTATAAGACACGCACCTCCTCGGCACGGCGCAGCACCTTGCGCGTCGCCGACCATCTCGATTTCGGCGACCTGAAGCAGGATCCGCCTCCTGGGCTCGACTATGAGCAGGAGGCGCTATGGAAGTACCAGCGTTATATGGAGGACTACCTGCGGTGCGTCGCATCCGTCGATGACAACGTCGGCCGCCTCACCGACTGGCTCGATGCGCGCGGCGAGTTCGACGACACCGTCATGATGTACTCCTCCGATCAGGGCTTCTTTCTCGGCGACCATGGCTGGTTCGACAAGCGTTTCATGTACGAGGAATCGATCCGGATGCCGTTGGTCATGAGCTATCCGCGTGCGCTCGCATCTGGTCGAGTCCACGACGGAATCATCACCAACGTCGACTTCGCCCGCAGCATCTTGGACGCCGCCCAGGCGTCACCCCACCCGCGCATGCAGGGGCGCAGTTTCTGGCCGGACATCGTGATCGACAGTACCGACGCTCCCGATCCCGAACCCCCCGCCGCCGGTTTTTATTACCGGTACTGGGAACACGAGGGTGGGCACAATGTCCCCGGCCACTACGGCTACCGCGATCAGCGCTACAAGATCATCTATTTCTACAACGACGGCATGTGCCTGCCCGGAACGGGCCAGTTCTACTACTCGGGCGAATGGGAACTCTACGACCTGCAGCAGGACCCCGATGAACTTCGCAACGTTTTCTACGACTCGGCATATCGAGAAGTCCGCGACCGACTGATCACCGATCTTGCGAATGCGCAGCGTGCGGTTGGAGACTCACCCCACCCCAATCAGAAAGTAGTCCCCGTGCCCCCGACCGATTCTGAGAGTTCCTGATGACCACTGACGCGACCCCATACTTCGACACCGCCGCCCACCGCGACTACCTCGCGCTGATCGACGCGGTGATCCGCAATGGTCCGTACGATGCCGAATGGTCGAGTCTGCAAAAGGTCGACGTTCCGCGCTGGTATCGCGAAGGCAAGTTCGGCATCTTCATCCATTGGGGCGTGTTCTCGGTTCCCGCTCATCGCGACGAGTCCGCCGGTGAAGGTGCGGGTGGGGATTGGTATGGCCGCGAGATGTACCAGTCCAGAAGCGAGACGTTCCGTCACCACTGCGCCACCTACGGCCCACAATCCGACTTCGGCTACAAGGACCTCGTCCCTGCATTGCGCGGCGAGAACTTCGACCCGAACGAGTGGGCCACTCTGTTTCGGCGGGCCGGTGCGCGCTTCGTCGTCCCCGTCGCCGAACACCACGACGGGTTCGCGATGTACAAGAGCGAGTTCACGCCGTGGAACGCGGCCGCCATGGGTCCACAGCGCGACGTACTGGGCGAACTTCGCACCGCAGTCACGACGCAGTCGATGACATTCGGTGCCTCCTCGCACCGCGCGGAGAACTGGTGGTTCTTCAACGGCGGCGCCCACGGCGACTCCGACGTCCTCGATGTCGGCCTCTCACGCGCCCTCTACGGCCCCGCCGCACCCGAGACGCTCCAGCCAGACAAGCCATTTCTCGAGGACTGGTTGGTACGTACCGCCGAGATCATAGACCGCTATCAGCCATCCTTGCTCTGGTTCGACTGGTGGATCGAGCAGCCCGCTTTCGAGCCATACCTGCGCCGACTGGCGGCATTCTATTACAACCGCGGGGTGGAATGGGATCGGGAAGTGGCCATCAACTACAAGTTCAATGCGTTCGCTCCCGGCACCGCGGTGCTCGATATCGAACGAGGACAGGTTGCCCAAGCACATCCCGAGTTCTGGCAGAACGACACCTCGCTATCGAAGAACTCCTGGTCGCACATCAATGACCATAAGTACAAGACCGTCGACGACATCCTCGGCGACCTGATCGACATCGTCAGCAAGAACGGTGCGCTGCTCCTCAACGTGGGACCGACGTCCGATGGCCGGATTCCAGACGAGGAAGCCGCCATGCTCCTCGAAATAGGTAACTGGCTCGATGCCAACGGCGAAGCGATCTACGGCACCGAACCATGGGACATTTACGGCGAGGGACCTACTCGAATCACCCCCGGCACGTTCAATGACGTGGCACGGACCCCGTTTACGCGCGACGACATCCGGTTCAGCACCGCCCGCGGCGACCTCTACGCTGCCGTGCTCGGCGGCGAGTCCGGCGATGCAGTCGTGATCCGTACTCTCGGTTCCGCGTCACCGTTCGGAGGCTCGATCTCCCGTGTGCAGCTCCTTGCCGACGGCACCGACCTCGAGTGGGCGCAGGGTCCCGACGGCCTCACAGTCGAGCTTCCTGGAGATTCCGGACGGATGCCTGTCCTCCGCATCCGATTCGTCCCGCCCACGGTCGACGCACCGCGTATCCCGCCACTCGTGCAAGCCCACTGACCTCATCTCCCGGATAGGGACTGCTGACGGTTTGGCTGACTCCAACGGGACGGGACAGCCCGTGATTGCCAGCCTTCTGCCACAGGCTTGTCTCGTTGGCGATGATCTGCACATTGCCGTAGACGCGATCGTCGGCAGCAATGTCGCATTCATAGCTGAATCGCCAGTTGTCTACCATCTTCTCTGTACGTCGCATCGACATGGGCGTGTCTCTCTTGTAGGGACGAGATCGTGGGGGTGGTGCGTTCTCAGCGAGTCGTTGGCGCGAGCAACGGTGAGACGATCTCGTTCGTGGGACGTTGCTCGAGGAAGCCCTCGACCTCGAGCAGATGGCTCGCCATCCGAACGCGAGCTATGTCCGGATCACGACGGCGCAACGCCTCGAGAATGGCCAAGTGTTCGGTATGCGTGCGCGCTTCAGCATCGTCGTCGGCGATCGCGCGCCACAGCCGAGCACGGACAGTACGCCCGGCAAGCGCATCTATCAATCCTTCCAGTACCGGGTTCTCGGACGCCTGCGCAATGATCCGATGAAACGCGATATCTGCGTCCATGATCTGTTCGTGATCCGGTGCGTCTGCTGAGAGAAACTCCCCCATTCTCTCGATGATTTCGGAAGCGTGCGCGAGCTGACTGTCCGAGATGCGTAAGCATGCCTGTGCAACCGCCTCGCATTCGAGCACCCGTCGCACTGCCTGGATGTGCCCCGATCCCCGACCGCCCTGCATCTCGACAAGAAAGCTCATCGGCTCCATAAGCAGTCCGGGATCCAGCGAGGTGACGTATGTGCCATCCCCCTGACGTGTCGTCAAGATGCCCATGGTGCATAGCGCTCGGACACCCTCGCGGAGCGGCCCCCTGGACACAGAAAGGCGTGCAGCCAGGTCGCGTTCGATGGGTAACCGTGAACCGGCGTTCAGTTCGCCCGTCAAAATCATGGTCTTGATTCCTTCGACCACGACATCGGTCTGAGATACCGTCGACTCTCGGACACGCTCTGAAACCCCGTTATTCATCTGACCATTGTAGCGAGGTTACTCACCCCATCCGCTGGTCATCATTGGGCTGCACCGACTTTGGCGTTGGCTACTGGTTCGTATCGGCTGGACTCGCGGGGAGTGCGACCGTGTAACACTGTGAAGTGCTGCTGACCGACTGTGACGAAAAGGACTCTCAGCCAATTTCAATTCATGTTCGGACGTCGGATCGCTCGCTTAAAACACTGAGCGAGTGAGCGAACGAATGCCGACCCGCGTGATGCGGTATGACTCCAACACCTCCGGACCGTACGCGTGATTGCCGACGACAAGTCGTGCACACCGTCGATGGTCAGGATAAAGTGCTCATCGTCAACGGGCGTTTCTCCTAATTCCTTGCGGATGTTCGCGGGTGATTCTTGAGTGACTCGAGATGAGGTGGTGACGGATGCTCAGTGGGATCGGATTCGGCCGCTGCTATCCTCGTTGCGGGGCGTCGGGGCCGGCCGTTTCGTGACGACCGACGGGTGATCGAGGGCATCATCTGGCGGTATCGGGTGGGGACGCCGAGGCGGGACGTGCCGCGCTCGTTCGGGCCGTGGCAGACGCTGTGGAAGCGGCACCGCCGCTATTCCGGCGATGGCACGTGGGATCGATCTGGTCGGCGTCGCCGCCCTTGAACGCGAGATGATTCACGCCTGGACTTCGACGGTCATGCGCCGGCCCCGTGAGATTCGCGACCCACACTTCGACATGATGAGTGCCCGCCACCCCGCAAGTCTCTTAGGGAAGCCTCTCGAGCTTTGGGAAACACGTCCTAGGTCGTCGGCGTGTAGTGCCGCGTGCAACTCATAGGACGTGTGACGAGTCGCCGATACTGACAGAGGAGCGTTTATGGCCTTAACGTGCACGCGCTGGCCGCTCTTCGAGTGGGTCAGTTCATACCAGCGCACATCAGTGCGCAGTCCGTGCTCCTGCGGCAGGATGTACGGGCAAGCATCGATCCGCGCCTCCCACAAGCCGATCATGCTGCCGCTTGCGTTCGGGGTAGCTCTCCCCAGGCCCTCGCCCGTACCAGCGAACGCGGTCGAAGCGACGAGGAAGTTGGTATCGCACGCCGACACGCGGAGGACCCGCGAGCTCGCGGGCAACCAGCACATCTGCCAGAACCTCAACTTCATCGGCATCCACTCCCCGGGGCTCCAGCCGCTGTGGAACGTGCCCGCCAACCTCGTCCGCATGCCCGACACGCTGGCCCTTGACGATGCTGCGCTTGTTGACCCCGTTGCCGACGCCGTACATGATGCCCGCCGATCCGAACTGGCCGCGGACGGTCAACCCGACGCAATCGGCGCCGGCCCCATCGGCATGCTGATCGCGACGGTCGCGCGGGACTTCGGCGCCGAGGTGGACGATGATCGCCGTGCCGCCGTCGGCAACCTCGGCTTCCGCACCCTCGATCCCCGCGCCGAAGACCAGGTATCTGCGGTCGGGGCGTGGACCGGTGAAGCGGGCGCCGACGTGGTGTTCGAAGTGTCCGGTGCGGCAGGCGCAGTGCTGGGAGCGACGTCGCTTGCGAAGATGCGGGGCACAATCGTCGTCGTCGCCATTCACCCTCAACCTCGGCCGGTCGATCTCCAGCGCGTGCTCTGGCGAGAACTGCGAATCTCGGGAGCGTTGCTCTTCTCAGGCGGGGATGATTCGGCTCGAAGCCGCGTGATCTACCTCATGCTGCGCCGATGATGACGACCGCGAGGGATGATAGGCCGATCAGGAGCACGACCGTTGCGAGAGCCGCGATCGGCAATGCGCCGGGCAGCATCCCGCGATCACCGTCGCGAGAGAGCACCGCGTTCACTGCGCTGTACCGTTGCCTCGCGGCAATCCAGAACCCGGCTGCCACCGCAAGCCCGGCGACACCACCGAACGCCCACACCGGGTTTCCGAACGTCGCGGGGAGCAGTCGAAACGCGACGAGAGAGCCTGCACCCAGTGCGAGTGCGGTGCGCCGCCACGCCAATTCGGTGCGCTCCGGCTGGAGTCCAGGATCGAAAAGGGTCATCGCAGCACAATCGCCAGCAGCAGAAGCAGGCCGGCCAGCGAGACGGCGATACCGAGGACGGCGCCGAGCGGCGACGACGATAACGGCTGTGAGAGGCGCATCGCCCGCTCGGCTCTTCCCCATCCAAACCAGGCAAGCACGGGCGTCGCGATGCCGGTGAGTACGAGTACGAGGGAGGCCGCGAGACGCAGCTCCGATTTCAGTTCTAGTCCGAGGAGTTCGAGTGCGACGCCACCGGCGAGGAGGGCCAGCGCGGTACGGATCCAGGCGAGGAAGGTGCGCTCGTTCGCCAGCGTGAAGCGGGCATCGGGCTCAGTCCCGTGAGCGTACACCGAGGCGGGAAAACGGCCGCGTGCGCTCACAGAGCCACCGTCCGGAAGCCGGTATTGCCCATGGATGACTCCGGTGTGTTCTGAGAACGCGCCGAGTTGCGGTAGCGATTGCAGTACGAGATGTGGCACAAGTAGCTGCCGCCGCGCAGCGACCGCGCGTCGCCGATGTTTGGGCCGGTCGGGTCGGACGACGGGGATGAGAGGTAGTACGAGGCATCGAAGCGGTCAGCGCACCACTCCCACACATTGCCGACGGGTTGCCACAACCCGTACCCGTTGGGAGTGAAGGCGCGCACTGGCGCTGTCGTCGCCCAGCCGTCCTCAATTGTGTTCAACGTCGGGAAGGTGCCCTGGAATATGTTGGCGCGCCAGCCCCCTGCATCGACCTCGTCGTCACCCCACGGATACTTGGCGCCCTCGATCCCACCGCGGGCCGCGTACTCCCACTCGGCCTCCGTAGGCAGTCGGCGACCCGCCCACTCGCAGTACGCGACCGCGTCATTCCAACTGACATGGACCACCGGGTGATTACCGAGGTCATCGATACTCGAGCCCGCACCGCCCGGTCGCCGCCACTCCGCGCCGCGCACACCACGCCACCACGGCGTCTGAGGCGGCACACCGACAATGTCATCATCGGGAGCCGTCACCGCAAGGTGGAACACCGCCGAATAGCCGAACTGCTCAGCTTCAGTGCGATAGTCGGTGGCATCGACAAACGTCGCGAACGCCTCATTCGTGACAGTGGTCACATCGATCGAGAAGGCCGAGAGAGACACCCGATGCAGCGGCATCTCACCATCGGCGACATTGCGATCACCAGACGAATCACCCATCACGAAAGTTCCTGCGGAAATCACCGCCTGCTCGATACCATGTGAGCCGCTAGTGTGCTGCACCGCTACTTGCTCGGAGCGCGTAACAAACGGAGAGAATGCCGAGCGTGCCGGAGCACCACACCCGCAATCGCAGCTCTCTGAGACACCAGCCATCACCTATCCTCCACATCAACATCACCACTCCGACCTAACCATCATCGATGATTGGCAGCATCAACAGCGTATCGGTCCGTGATCGAACTCGGCTGACAGAAGCGCCGAAACGTGCTTGGACTTCTAAAGCACGTTTCGATAGGGCTGGGTGTAGAGCTCTAGCGGAATGAGTCTTAGTCGCTTGGGATTGGGCTTCAGCACAGCGAAATCGGCGAATTTACCTATACCGGTTCGAACTGATTTCGGGGTGGGTTCGATTTGGTATAACAGTCAATCGCCTCGTCGTGGTTCGATCAGCAAGGGTGAGCGGTAGATTCGGATCCCCCCGGCGCGGCCTCGTACGCCTCTGGCGATCTCGACTCGGCCCTCTGGGTAGTAGCGCATTGCCTCGGTGAGCGCGGCTTTCCACTTGATGGTGAAGTTGTTCAGGGTCGAGTAGTCGTGGGTGAAGGTTGCGAAGAGGTAGGGCCACTCGAAGAAGGCGTCCGCCTTGCCGGAGCGGTGGAGCCAGTATGTGACGCTACCGAGCCAGAGCATGATGTCGAATGCCATGGGCTTGCCTGCGAGGCGGGCGAGCAGGTCGCGGCGCACGGGGACGCGCTGGCCTTCGAGGACGAGTTTGACGAATGCGGGTGAGAGCGTGATCGACGGTTCGAACCCGTCGAGGGTCTCCTGTTCCGGCATCCAGAGCTCGTAGCGATCGGCGACTTTGGGCGCATCCCATGCGATCGCTTTTCGGCGGCCGGTAGTGGCATCGGTCTCGGTAGTGGATAACGTGATCGTTGCTCGGGCTGTTGCTGTCACCTGTTCGAGCACGGCGCGGTTTTGGCTGCCTTTACGGAGGCCAAGTCGCTCGGTCGTGTATCGGTTGAGGGTGCGGCCAAGGTCGATTACTTCAGGGTGCTCTTCGCCGCGGCGCTGCGCGGCGAGGACTTCACTTGCGAGATCGACGAGGAACAAGCGAGGCAACCCGCCGGCTGGGTACCGCGTGAGAGTCAGGTTTCCCTCGCGGTCGAGAGCAACCCCCCGGCTTATGGTGACTGCGCCGAAAGGATTTTTGCGTGACCAGAGCGGGGCGGATTCATCCGGGGCGGTGAGAGGGAAGAGGCCGAACTGGGTGAAGAGGGACGGAGCGACTCCGTAGCGTTCTTCAAGCTCCCCTCGTTCCAGTGATCCGAGATGGTTGAGTGCTCGGACAAGGTCTCTCGCTGGCGTGCGCACACCTCGCTCGTCGGGTTGTGAGCCGGGTGTCATTTCGGACTGACCTCTTTGTTCGTCGCGTGGCTGTCGTCCACCGGGAGCCGTTCGGCATTGTGGCGAAGCATGCAATCTGGGCTGGTCTCATCTTCTCACCTGAGCTGTGTTGCTATGCGAGTAGGTGGCTTCGATTGGCTGTGCGATGAGGTCCAGGAGGGGATGTGTCGACGTTTCGCGCGCGCGTCGTATGGTTGCACTGGGCACCGCAAGGTTAACAGTTAGGAATGAAAGGTTAGGCGACGATTGATCTTCGCTCCAGCACTGACATCCAAGGGCACACTTCTATACCGTTTCGAACCCGATAGGGATACCGATTCGAACCCCGAACCCATGCTGAGCTGGGTTATCCACAAGCCTGCAGAGTTCGATGGGGTATAGAGAAAACCCTGAGACACTCTCCTCAAAGACTGTGTGGTGTGTCTTGGAGATTCGTCCCGCCCGATTTTGAAATACTCAGCCGTCGTTGCGCGTTGCGCGTTGCGCGAACAGCTCGAGGTCCAATATCTAAGCTGCGTTCGACGCCGCGCCGCCACCTGTTCCACCCCAAATCAGCCCACACGATCGCACGCCGTAGCGGAACCGATTTACCGCGTAGCGACGATCGATGTAGGTGTATTCCGCGGGTAGCGGCTTCGGGACCCCTCGGTATTCGTAAGAAGTTCGCGGAAGAGTTCAGGGAAGGTAGGCCCTTGGCCGGTGGCGACGCGCACCCGCCCGACGACTAGAGCTGCGCGTTGCCCAATGGTGAGAAGAAGGCTGTCTCGTCATCTCTTCGAAGATCGCCGCCCACCCCGTGGGCTGAGGAACGTCGACGCGGTCCCAGAGCACAGCAACCGCTGCTGATCGGCGATGGCGTCGACCAGCACTTCCAGCGGCTCTTTTGCCCACGCCCATATTGCCTCACAGCACACGTCGCAACGCTGCGTTTCCCGGTTGCCTGCCGGACACCATCCGACAGCGCCCATGGGTCGCCCTCGTAGCTGCAGGAGATGAGTGGGGTCCTCCGTCAGTCACACAGGAATCGGGTGCTCGCCGCTGGTCTTCGATTCGGCGCCAAGGATGACGTCGGTGGCTCCCCGTACTCTGTAAATGTCAGGTTCACAAATCACCCAGGAGAAAGCGTGATGGGCTGTCGGCATAGGCAGGCACAGCATGAGCACAGGCGAGCGCCCACCCCGCCCCCGCCCCGACTGGGCGACCGTGAGCCGGTGGGTCGACGCGGGCAAACCGCCCCTCAACCCCGACGGCACATGGGACACACCCGCGCTCGCCGCATCCCCCCAAGGAGGCACCCTCGATGACTGAGACACTGATCGACTGCCCCAAGCCTGGATGCGGATACTCCAGCGAAGGCCGCACCCCGCGCGAGCGCAAGCCCGCCTCTCCCTCCGCATGAGCCGCACCGACCACACCGCATTCGCCCGCCGTCAACGCACAGCGCTCGCCGCATCCAGGGAGCGATGCCGGTGAGCGCCGGCGATCGCAAACCGGGCGAGACCCTCGAATGCCACCGATGCCCCCGATGCCACCGCATCGGGACACGCGGGTACGTGCCCTGGGGCTCCGAAGGATGGGGAATGCTCGAACGATCGCGCCTGCACCACACGCCTGCAGCAGCGCGACAAACCCGACCCCCAGCGGATGTCACAAGCCGAACTCAACGACTACCTCGACCGCCTCGTCACCCAAGGCCTCGACGACACCCCCGAATTCCACCAGGCCTACAAGATCTGGGAAAGAAGCCAATGACCAACCCCACGAATCCCGCCCACACCGAACACGACCCGCGCCGCGCTCGCCGCAGCACCGCGGATATCATGAGCCAAGGCACCCGGCTGTCGAGCACCCCCGCCACGCGCGGGACGGTGGTCCGAGCCTGTTGTGAACCTGACATTTCCCAGCAGCTCCAGCCGGGTGCCGCCTACCTCGTCGATCACCCGCACCCCCACCACGATCACGAAAGGCACCCGCTGATGCTCCACCGCGACAGCATCGACCTCCTCGTCACCGCCGCCGTCGCCGCGCTCAGCACCGATGACGAACTCACCACCCACCACGAACGCCTCGTCACCGACGCCGACACACTCGGCCAGATCCTCACCGACGCCGCGCTCGCCGCATCCGCGGAGCCCTACAAGTGGCAGCCCGTCGCCGAACTCCTCACGCCCACGCTCGTCGACGAGCTCATCCTCCAGCTGGAACGCACCCGCCTGGCCTACATCGACGCCTGCAGCAAGGCCGGCGACTGGGCACACTCCCCCGCCCACCGCTACATCGACCGGCTCGGCACCAGCATCCGCGCCCGCCTCGACCGCGGCACCACCGACCCCAATCAGATGATCCTCACCTCGAGCGAGCTCGAGGAGACGGACCCCGACTGGCGCCGCCCCACCATCCACGCTCACCACGACCTCACCGACACGCAGGAGGATGACCATGGCCAGCCGTGACCTCGTCGGATACGACTACATCGCCGCCGGGATCGGCCTCAAAGGCGCTCAGCAAGCACGCGAGTACCGGCACCGCCACGACGACTACCCGAAGCCGGTGAACCCCGGCCAGCGCTCCCCCCTGTTCCGCCGCGTCGACGCCGACCGCTACATCGACGCACACCGCAAGGCTGGAGCGCCTGAGAACCCGACGCCCGAGCCGATCAAGATCGACCTCACCAAGCTCGTCGACTTCTCCTACTTCGCCGATGCCCTGCAGATCTCACTCAAGACCGCATACAAGTACGGCACCCCCACCAGCGGCCAGTACATCTACGGCTTCCCTGAACCGGTCACTCCCGCCGGCGTCCGCACCCCTCTCTTCAACAAGCTCGAAGCCGACGTCTTCATCGCTGGCCGACGCGCAGCTGCAGAGAACCAGAAAGGCCGCGTCCGCGCCGCAGCGATCGGAACCACCGCGCTCGCCGCAGCGCAGGAGATCTATCGACTGCTCGGCCGTGAGGTGAACCTCGAGGATCGCGGGCAGCTGCAGGAGGTGCTCTTCGGGGATCTCGGCCTTCCGTCGACGTCGACGACGTCGCGTGGCCCGTCGGTTGCGACCGCGGCACTGGTGAAGCTGCAGGAGACGAACCCTCATCCTGTGTTGCACCAGCTGTTGGTCTACCGCGGGGCGATCACCCCCGAGGTGGAGTGATCCAGACTCGTCCTACACAGCAGTAGCGGCCGCTCCCTGAATCGAGGGGGGCGGCCGCTACTGGTTGTGGCTGTGTCGCGCGGTCGAACTATCCGTTGGCGGCGCGCGCGACCATGACGTTGACGTTCTCGCCGTCTTCCTCGAGGCGCGACTCGACGGCGCCGACCTTGGTCTTGACGATCTTGATCCTGCCCAGGCGGAGATCTCGCGCTGAGACGTGAGCGAGCTGCTTCTCTGCGAGCCGGTAGGACTTCCAGGTCATCCACTTCCCCCGGGGAGCCTGCACGAGCGCGTTGACGCGAGCCTCCGCCTGCTGGCGCGCCGTGGGGACCGGTGAGGAGCCGAGAACATCTTCGACGGTTCGTGCGGCGGGATCCTGCTTGAACCGTTCGACGAGGTGGCCGACGGTCTGCTCATCGAGCTTGCCGATGCCTCCGCGGATCTGCTGCAGCGCATCGTCGGCGCTGATGGGCGCGTACGTGTTCGCGTGCTCGAAGTAGAAGTCGCGGTAGAGGCCCTGGTTGAGGTGAAACTTGCCCGTGTTCTGCACGTAGGTCCAGATGCGCTGCTCGTTGTCTTCGTGCGCGATCCAGACCGGGGTGCCGGCGGCGTTTCGGACCAGATAGAGGTTCATGGTGTTCCTCGCTCCATTCTCAATTGCCTACATCTTAGTTTATCTTAGTCCGTCTTGGTAGGGGGCGGGGTGGGAGGTGTTGGTGGCCCATAGGCCTTCTCGACGGCGACGACGCTGCCGATGTGGAGGTCGACGAGGCCCGGCGGAGTCGGGACGATGTTCCAGGCGTTGACCATGGTCGTGTGGGCCGCGGCGCGCGTCGGGTAGGGCTGCGTCTGATCGCGCAGCGTTTCGTAGTCGTGGTGGTAGCGGTCTTTGATCGCGGCGCCGGCTTCGGAGTGGAACTGGATCTCGACGTCCTGGTCGGTCTCGCTGTGGTGCACGACGATCGAGTGCAGACCCTTGTACGGGTTGCCGTCGACGAAGGAATGCTCGATCTCCTTCACCTCCCACCCCTTGGCGACGAGACCCTCCAGCGTCTCCTGTGCGGCAGGGACGACTCGATCGGGAATCGGTGCGACCACGGTGTAGCGAACGAAGTCGGTGAGGCGCCCCGTGATCTCCACCGGCGTCGCGGTCGGGTCGACGAGGATCCGACTCTCGATCTTGCCTGCGAGGGATGCCGGCGACTTCATCCGGTACTCGAGGTTGTGCATCCGGCAGTCTGCCGGGGCCGCGTCGATGATCGCCGCGGTGATCTCCGGCTCGATGGTCGCCACTTCTTCGAGCTTGTGGATCGCGGCGCCGGCGACGGTGGAGCCGTAGGTGTCGTAGAGCTCTGCCGTCGACGGCGGGTGCTCTCCCCAATCGACGTCGGGTGCATCGTCGGTGGCCGCAGGACGAAGGTCGTCGACGTCGACCTCGCGGAGGTGACGGTGGTCAAGGCAGCGGCGGCCGCCGTCCTCAGATGATCTACACACTGGAGAGGGCCTCTCGTGCCGCGGCGTACTTCGCGGCCAGTCGGGAACGGGTGGCGTCGTCGAGGAGGGCGGTGTGCGCCGGATCGGTGTTGTCGTCGATGTCGGCGTCTTTCACCTGACGCGCGAGGGGGTTCCGGCCGACGCGGGCGTAGTAGTCGGCGCGCGGTTCGCCGGGCCGGTGGGTGATGGCATCGACGGCGTCGACCACTTCGAGAGGGAACTCCGCCTGCAGGTCGACCAGCTGCACGTCGGTGTCTTCCACGACGTCGTGGAGCCAGGCGATCGCCTCCAGCAGCTCATCCCCCCGCACGCGAGCCACGACCCGGGCTAGGTGATCGATGTAGGGCTGACCGCTCTTGTCGACCTGGCCGGCGTGCGCGGCGCGGGCGATCGCCTCGGCGCGTGTGCTGAACTGATCTCGCATTTTCGTCCCCCTCTACCTTCATCTTAGAGAGGGGGTCCGACTCCGTTCAGGCTCGGGCGACGATCAGCTCATCCCAGTGCGTGGTGGCGCGTTTGGAGAGCATGCCGCGGTGCATCTGCCAGGACGGGCCGGGGCGCATCCCTCCCCACCCGAGCCCGAGGACCTCACGCCCGGCCTTCTTCTGCACCTGGTCGATGATGGTGGCGATCCCGGCGTCTTCGTGGGCATGACGGAACAGCTCGAGCGGTTGGATGACGGCTGCCGGTTTCAGGTCGGTGAGCATGACTCCCGCCCGCGCCCACTTCACCCCTTCCTCGATCTGTGGGAGGAGCCGGTGCGCGGCGCGGGTGAGCCCCACGGGATCGGCGGTGGGAAACGGCAGCCGCACCATCTGTGACGGGTAACGGATCTGCTCGGTGTAGTGACTGGTGCCTGCGAAGGCGGTGAGGATCTTCGCCACCTGCTGGTGCTTCATGAGCCGGGTCGACGCCTGCTGGGCGTAGATCGACAACGCTTGGCGCATCCCGTCTCGGGTGGTGACTTTCTCGGAGAAGCTGCGGGACACGATCAGCTGATCCTTCTTGCCCGTGCGATCCTCTTCGGCGGCGATCGCCGGCACCCCGCGCAGCTCGAGCGCCGTGCGCATCACGACCACGTTGAACGCCTTCCGAATGAGGACGGGATCCGCGGCCGCGAGATCCGCGATCGTCGTGATGCCGATACCCGCCAGGCGGCGCTCGAGGCGAGACGCGATCCCCCACACCTCGGAGACCGGGAGCCGGGACATGAGTGCGTGGCGCCACTCGGGCCTGGTCGCCGGCCACACGCACACCCCGTCGAACACCGCGATCCGCTTGGCCGTTTTATTGCTCAACTTCGCCAACGTGCGCGTCGGTGCGATCCCGACGCAGACCGGAACGCCGATGAGCCGGCGGAGGGTGTCCTTGATGTCTCGGCCGAGGGCGGCCATCGCCTCGGGGTCTTTCGCGATCCGCGGACTCACCTCGAAGAATGCCTCGTCGATGCTGTAGACGGAGAGATCTGGGGTGAAGCGAGACAGCACGTCCATGACCCTGTTCGAGCAATCTTGGTAGAGCTCATAATTCGACGACAGGGCAGTCAGGTCGAGCCTCTTCGCGTGCGGCCGCAGCTCGAACCAGGGCTTGCCGAGATCCAGGCCGATGGCCTTCGCCTCCTTCGACGACGCCACGACCATTCCGTCGTTATTGCTCAACACAACGCAGGGGCGGTTCTCGAGACGCGGATTCACGATTCTCTCGAAAGACACGTAGGCGCTGTTGATGTCGACGTGTCCGATCATCTCCGGCTCCGATGAAACCTGAGGCTCACGGTGACCACCCCGAAGATCTCGAGTGTGGAGAGTTCGTCGACGACGACGTCGGGCCACTCTGCGTTCTCGGCGCGCAGCGCCCAGGTGCCGCGTTCTCGGACGAGGCGCTTGATGGTGAAGTCGCCGTCCAGGATCGCGACGACGACATCCCCGGAGAGCGCGCCGTCTTCGATCGGTCGACGATGACGACGTCGCCGTCGTGGATCCCGGCGTCGACCATGGATGTTCCGGAGATGCGGACGAGGAAGGTGGCGGCCTGGTCCTCGATCAGCAGCTCGGTGAGATCGATCGGGCCGGCGTCATAGTCTTGGGCCGGGCTGGGGAAACCCGCAGGGACCGCGTCGAGCAGCTGCGGCAGCGGAATGGGATCCGTGGTCATTGAGTACGCGTACAGAGGTACGACTGTTGTAGGCACCCGTTCCCAAACTTTCGAAACCCTATTCGTAGAGTGTACGCCCGCGCCAGGGCGCTCACGAGTCCTCCGCGCGACCGCTCCCCCGGAATCATGCGGGAAATCGTGTGTATTCGTCCCCTAGCCGAGTCATCTTAGGGCGCGACGGCCGACCCATCATTCCCGCCGGCACCGGGAGTATCGGAGCCCCTGAGCTCGCGGCAGCGGGGCACGAGGGCGTGCTCTCGATCTCTCATCGCCAGGCGGCAGCTCGGTCTTTGCGGTGACACACAGTGTCACCACCCGGGGAACCTGTGTCACTCAAAGCGGCTTTGTGTCGCCCAAGGGCGATCGTTGCTCGGGTGACCGTTCTCGCATCACCGAGGACTGCGCTCCGCCGTCGCCTGATCGCCCAGCCCCCTGTAGTCTCGCGCGGCGGCTGCCCCCGGAATGGCGGAGAGCACCGTCCACAGGAGCAGCCAGACGATCGCTCCCCGAGGACGAAGGGTACAGCTGCAGTGATGCCGAGCATCGCCAGCCCCCCGCCCGCCAATCCGGCGAGAACGGCACCGCCACCAGCGAGGTAGAACATCGGCGCCGTGGCGCGGTGAACCGTGATCCACGCCTTCGGATCGCGCATCGTGAGGGCGGTGCGGTAGCCGAGGATCCGCTGCCTGCGCACGGTTCCGCGGCGACAGGCGTCCGCGTACCAGACCACCAAGGCACCCACAGCAGCGATGAGGAAGGGGGCAACGAGCTCGAGCATCTGGCTTCTCCGTTCCGGCGCGCGGCGTGGGCTTCCCCCACGCTATTCACGGGCACACGTCTCCGGCATCCACCTGCGGCATGAACCTCGCGTCGTACCGCGGGACCAGCGCAGTGAGGCCGTGAGATGCGCCCCTCTCGTCGGCGCGACACCCGGACAGCACGCGACAGATCTCGTGAGCGAGACCGGTCGAAACCTGCTTGAAAAATGCTTGTAGATTGCAATACACGTTGACAACCCTGATATGCTGTGCCGCAGCTCATCTTGCGCTCTAGCGCATAGGGAGACGGAGGCACAGTCTTTCACGGTAATCACCCCGCATACACCTTCCGCCCCGCGAAACCCGGCGAATCCTGCAGGCTTTTTTCAAGCACAAAGCAAGCACTCGGGGCCTCTCTTCGCCGCGGTATCCTCCTGCTCGTCCTGGATGCTGACGCACGGAGGGTCTATTCCTTGAGGAACGCCAGGCGGTAAACCTCGTTGACGAACGCGCTGCGCGACGGTGCACCCACGGATGCGGCCAGCTCGGTGAGCTCGTCCTCCTGTGCCCCGGTGATGCGCAGCTGGATCTGCGTGCCGCCGGCGCCACGGGAGCGGCGCTTGCGGCGCTGGAGCAGCCCACCAGCCTCGGCATCCTCAGGTGCGAAGATCGCCCGGATCTCCTCGAGGGGAACGCTCTCGAGGGCGTCGACGAGGAGTTCGTCATACGTCTTGTCGGGCTCGCCCGCAGCGATACCTTCACGACGGGCGACGCGAACCGCAGCGAGGACGACCGGGTTGATGTACGCGGGCACGTTGTCGACCTTGTTCTTGGCCGGATCGGCCGGGGCGGTCTCACGATTCGCCGGCGTCACAGCGGCAACGGGCTCAGCTGCAGGAGCCTTCGGGGTGCTCTCAGACGTGTCGGGGTTGGTAGCCGCCGGTGTGGCTGCCTCGCGCGGCGGAGACGGCTTCCGGGGTGCGAGGAGGCCGGTGAGTTCAGCTGCGTCTTCGCTGCCGGCGCCCTTGAATGCGTCGGCGAGGCTGCTCCTCTTGATCTCGGGGGCGTTCATGCGAGGACTCCTTCTGCTTCACGGTCCTGCTCGAGCTCACCGACGCGCTGCAGGAGCTCCTTGGTGAACTCCTTGTAGTTGTCGGCCAGCAGGCTGGGGTCTTGCGCGTAGAGGCCGTCGACGGGCTTCTCGCCGCTCTTGAGCGCCTGGATGCGGGCGGTCTTGTCGGCCTTCGAGGCCTGCTTGAGCTCGTGGACGAGGAGACCGCGCTTGCGGGCGTCGACGGCTGCGGCCTGGTGGTCTCGGATGATGGTGTGGAAGATCGGTGCGGAGTCCCCGACGATGCCGGAGAGGCTGTTGCGCACGTCTCGTTCGATGCGGCGGGAGCGGCTGTTGATTCCGAAGAGGAGGACGCCGGCGAGGCGGAGGTTGGGGTTGCGCTTGCGCACGGCCACGAACCGAGCGGCGACACGTTCGACGCCGTCGATGCTGGCCTCGTCCGATCGGGTCGGGATGACCACGGCGACGGATGCGGACAGTGCGGCTTCCACGAGGATCCTGTCGCCAGGAGGGGTGTCGATGAGGATGAGGTCGTAGTCGTCGGCTATCGCGGCGAGCTTCGACTCGAGGACCGCGTCGAGGCCTTCGGCGCCGCGCTGTTCACGGGCTCCGAAGACAGCCGGGGCATCTCCGACGGCTTCGCCTCCCGGGACCACGTCGAGGTTCTCTCGGACGTTCTTGAGCAGCGGCAGCGGCATGCTCGTCAGGAACGCGTTGAAGAGGGACTCCCCCGTGTCGGGTTCGAAGCCGAGCTCCCGGGACAGGTTGCCCTGCGGATCCAGGTCGACGGCGAGTACTCGCAGTCCCGAGGCGGCCGCCATGCCGGCGACGTTGGCGGTGGCGCTGGTCTTGCCGACGCCTCCCTTGCCCTGGGCGACGCTCACGCAACGCTCAATACTCATCGGTATCTCCTTCAGTAGTTCTGCTTGTTTCAACGTATGAGAGCTAGCGCGAAGTCCTGCGGTTCGACACGCTATTTTTCCTGCTCGATTTCGTGCGGTTGTTGTTGCGTTACGTCCTGCCGTATCCACTTCGTGAATTATGGTTAGCTTTCCTTCGTGACGTAACGCCTACTTTATGGCCTTAAGTATGGCGGTAAGTGTAGGTGGATGTCCAGCGTTATTTGCCGCGTGTCGCGTGGCGGTCGTGGATTCGATCCACGGCGGCAGCGAGGGGAGTGCCCGGGGTGAGCTGAGAGGTGACGGCCGTGACGGTGTGGGGGAGGGACGGGCTGAGCGTGACCTCAACCGCCGGTTCGCTTTCCCGTGTCCAGGTGAGGGCAGCGTGGCTTGTCGTCAGCTGCCAGCCGTCAGCCGTGAGTTGCTTGTGCATGGTCGTGAGGTCTCCGACCAGCTCTTGAGTGGCTGCGGGAGCGTCGTACAGGCGGATGCCTCGGCCGAGGATGGTGGTGACGAGCTCGACGACGTCGGTACGGCGCTCGCGCGCGATCGGCTTCCGTAGCCGCCTGGTGGAGGCGAAGAACGCCCGTGCGGCTTCGCGCGCTGCCGCCTGCTCCTCCGGGGTCGGCAGCTCCTGCAGGGTGCTCTGGCGGAGCTTCTCGGCTCGTTCGAGATCCTCGCGACGGATCCGCTCGAGCGTGGTCTCGCCCTCGGTGAGTTCGGTCAGGCGCCGGAGCGTCCACGCGAAGTGCGCGAGCGGATCCCGCAGCTCCTCATGGCGAGGGGAGCGGAGCTTCCCGGCTTCGATGAGGCGCTCGAGAGCGTCAGCCAGGCTCTGGGCCGTGTAGCGGCGCGGTGTGATGCGGTTTCGTTCGAGGATCCGGGCGAGGTTGCCGATGTGGCGGCCGCCGCGGAGTACTCCAGGGCGCAGCGGGGCGCCTGGGCGGGGTGCGGAGCCGTCTGAGAGCAGGAATCGCTGGGCGATAGCCCACACGAACCGTTGTGTTTCGAGATCGCGAGGTGCTCTCGGGGACCGTGCATGTGACTTCCTCTTCAGCTTCGGCCGCGCAGCGGCCTTCTCGCGCGCTCCAGCGCGTGTTGGTGAGTACTTTTTGACAGGGGGGGTGTTGTTAACCGAACCCCTGCGGGGTAGGTGGAAAGTATCCACAGGCACGGCTTCGGATACCCGCTCAGCGCCACGAGGATCGTCCGTGTGGGCTTCTGTGGTGAGGGCGGGCATGGTGAGGGCTCGGACGGATCCTGCGGACTCCTGGTAGCTACCGTGGACCTTACGCGCCAGGGAACGTTCTTGGGGGGAGAGGTGGCGGCCGCGCACGATCGTCACGGACGCTCCGATGGCCTCGAGGATCCTCCTGGCGGTACCGACGTGCCGGCCAGACATCCCTAGCCGCTTCGCGACCGTCTCCCTCGACGTCGTGACGCCACGGCCGGAGGTGGAATCTGCCGTCGATGCATCGTCGCGAGCCACCATGATGACCGTGTCCGCCTTGATCTTCCCGCGGCATAGCTCCACACCTCGAGGAGAGGCGAGTTCTTCGACGACCCAGCTCATCCACGCTGACCGTGACCGCCACGCGGGCACAGCCGCGTAGGCGCCGTCTTCAACCGGCAACGACCACGACGAGCACCCTCCGGCGACACGTCGCGAAGCACGACGCGTTGCCTGTGCGGCATCGATGTTCGCCGCTGTAGGCGCGTTCGACTGCGCCTCGACAGGCGTGCGAGGATCTTGAATGCCTGAATGCGAGTAGCCAGGGAGCGAATTCTGCTTGCAATTTTCAATCAAACTGCTTGCAAAATTGGGCTCTAAATCCTGGCGGTAACTCCAGCGCTGGAGTACGATGAGAACACCTCCCAGGCCCACTGGTGGGTATAAGAAAGCCCCGGGTCCACTCCCGGTGCTGAACCAGGAAGCCGATTGCCAAATCGGATTCCTACAAAATTCAGATCAGTGTCGCCAAACATCTGAGATCTGAACCCAAAGCGAACGGGCCCTCTGCTTCGGCAGGGGGCCTCTTGCGTTAAGCGCTGTCGATAGGCAGCTCCCCGTCCCGATCGAGCTCCGGAACCCAAGAGGGGATCCCTTGGTCGGTGAGCTCCAAGTTCGCGGCCATGCGCTCGACGAACTCGGAGGCAGACATGCGTGAACGCTTCGCAAGCTCGTTGATGAGGTCGCGTGTAGTCCGCTCGATTCTCCAGTTCACAAGAACGGGGTCGACGAGCGCACCCATCTTGCGGCGAGGCTTCTTCTCTCGCATCTGAGGTTCGATCGGGTCGCTCACGTCGCCATACAAGCACACATATGTCTGTGTGTCGACGATTAACCGTCGGCGCGTCGATCAAGTCAATCATCCGCTTACACCTCGCTCGCCTCGAGCGGCGTGCGCGTGATGAGGGTGTTACCGGTCGGGATGGTCTTGGAACCGGGGTCTCCTGTGGCGAAGTCGCGGTAGGAGAAGGTGATGTCCTCTTCGTCCTCTTCGGCGAACTCGACCAGGCCCCAGGTGTCGGAGTCTTCGTCGACGAGGATCAGGATGCCCTCGGCCCGGAGCTCACCGTCGACGAGCAGCTCTTCGGGGAACTGGTCGACGGCGGGGGAGTAGCCGCTGAACATCTCGGCCTCGTCGGATATCTCCGGCTCTTCCTCTTCGATCTGGATGCGCTCGAGGAGAGCGACCTGAGCTGCGAGCTTTTCGCGGCGGATGTCACCTTCGGCATCGCCGAGGATCTTGCGTTCGCGCTCGATGAGCTCGGGGTCGCCGGCGTTGATGATCGGCGTGGCCATGTGGTGGCCGTAGTCGGCGTAGATCGGCTTGCCCTTTTCGTCGACGTCGATGACGTCGTCTTCCAGGTCGAGGATCTTCATGATGTCGTGGATGCGCTTCTTGGGGCGCATGTTCTCGACGAGCTGCAGGTCACCAGGGAACACCCACCGCTCGGGGTGCTCGGCGTCGGTCTGGTACGGGTCGGGCGTCCAGAAGCCCTGCACCTCGACGGCCTGGCCCTGCTTGTTGTAAGCGATGCCGCGGCCCTTGGCGGTGGTGGGGATCGTCGTGCCGGTGGTGTAGTTGTTCCACATCATCTTCGCGGCCTCGGCCGAGAGGCGGCCCCAGCTGGCGCGGAAGGTGTAGTTGTCACGCATGTCACCGGTGAGGAAGTCGGCGTCAGGGCGCTGGAGGCCGTTCATGATGTGGATGCGCATCTTGCGGCCGAGGGAGGCGATGTCGCTGATCTCGTCGAGGACAGGCGGCTGTGCTGCAGCCCCGCGCGGCTTGACCATCCGGTACCAGCGCAGCAACGCGTTGCGGAAGGTCTTGAACTCGTCGATGACGAACAGGATCGGCACGAACTCCTCGAGGCGGATGGATCCGGCCTCGTATGCGGCCATGCGGCGCTGCATCTCTTCGTAGACCTCGTGGGCGACGCGCGCCTGGTGGTCGATGCGGCCGGCGATGAGCTTGACGTTGGGCCAGGTGCGCAGTCCGAGCATCTCGAAGCGCTTGCCGTCGATGCCCCAGATCTCCCAGCCGTGTGCGGCGAGGAATCCGATGACGCCGAGCTCGCAGACGGTCTTGCCCTTACCGGTCTTCCCGGTGGTGAGGAAGTGGGGATCTTGCTTGGGGTTCCAGCTGATGACGTTGCCGTCTTCGTCGATCGCGACGGGTACGGCCAGGTCGTCGTAGGTGGCGAGAGGGTCGACGGTTTCGGGGGCGATGAACGGGTTGGGGATGACGCTCGGCAGCTCGGGGCGGGGTTCCATCCAGAAGGTGTCGTTGGGGAGATCCCAGAACGCCCTCCAGCGGCCTTCGAGCACGCCGGAGATCTGCGACTCGACGGAGGCGCGCACGCCGCTGCGGGAGAGTTTCGGGGCGACCTCGTACTTGACGCTGATGCGGGTGACCTTCGTCGAAGTGATTGTCTTCCCGTCGACCTGGCGGGTGATCGGCTCGGTGGCGACGGTGGTGTTGGCGCTGCTGCCGAAGGTCTTGGCGACGATGAGCTTGGAGCGTTCGATCTTCTCGTCGCGATCGCGCTCGACTGCGGAGGTGCCGGAGGCGACCAGGATGACGGTGCTCTTCTTGTGCTTGGCGATCTTGAATGCGGATCCGAACTGCCGCTTGGCGAGCCGACGGATCTCCGCGAGCATCTCGGGGACTTCCTCGTCGGCGAGCGGGTTGTAGACCACTTTGAGCTGGGTCGGCTTCCCCACCCAACCGCCGCGGTACTTCGAGGGCACGACCTGGCCGCGGTGGGGGTCTGGCCAGCCGAGGATCCCATGCACCCGGTGCAGGAACAGGTCTGCGTCGTCGTGGCGTTCACGGTTGCGGAGGTACAGCGCGACGGTGCCGGCGATCAGGAGGGCGCCGAGGATCCCGATGAGCACGGCGCCGACAGCGTTGGAGGTGATGTACGCGAACATGCTGATCGCGATCGTCGAGAAGAGGACGATCGCGATAGCTGCAGTCGGCTTCGTTCGTGGCGGAAGCGTCGACCCGGGGATGATCATGCGGCTCATTTCTCAGCCTTTTCCTTGCGGGCCGCGCGGGCGCGGAGCAGGAGCACGATGAGAGACACGATCGCGCCCACAACGCACAGCACGATGAGCACTCGGGGGAGATCCAGACCGATGCCGTCGTGGAAGGGGATCAGCACGTTGTCGGTGACGAGGATGTGCCAGTTCACGAGGGCATCCCTCACGCCCGGGACGAACTTCGCCAGCAGCGGTGGGACGAAGATCATCCCGGCCAGGATGTAGATCAGGGTGTCGGTGTCGTTCTCTTTCACGATGTCTCCTCGAATCGGGCTCTCACTTAGAAGGGGTGGGCGCGGGCGCTGTTAACCGACAAACTGCCTATTCGGTGGTTTCGGGCGGCATCAGGGTGAAGGCCTTCCAGGCGCCCTGGCCGGTGGTGCCGACCTCGGCTGCGCGTACGAGCTCGAGCCTCCAGACGCCGATGTCGGTGGGGATGTCGACGATGACGAGGGTGGAGCTGGGAGCGTCGACGATGGTTGCCGGGCCGGTCAGCTGCGTCACGGTGATCATGCGTGGGTCGGTGTACGCCCATGCGACCTGCGCCTCCACGGTGAGTAGCGGGGAGAGTTCGGCCCACCAGGCGTCGTAGTCGCGGTCGTGTGACACGAACGCGGTCATCGCTGTCTCTGCGGCCGCCACCGCCTCCTGCTGGCTCTTGAAGTCCGCCTTGTCTTCGCCAACGGGTTCACCCAGCGTGGGGAATTCCTCGGGGCGCTCCGGTCCCTGCACCGCGGTGGGGGTCGGGGTGGGTTGTTCGATGTCGTCGGGGGCGGTGCATCCGGCGAGCAGAAGCATGCCGGCGACGGCTGCCGTTGCGGTGATCAGGTGGATTCTCATGCGCTTGCCTTTCCCCAGTACTCCCAATGCCAGGCCTCATCTGGCCCCTGCCCGCCGGGTTCGGCCCACGGCGGATGCACCCACCCGTAGGAGGGTCCGTTGCGCTTGAGCCAGTCGTAGATCTGGCTGTTGAAGCCGATGGCCCAGTGCCCGCGGTCACCGACGTCGATCGCCATCGCCCAGCCGTGGTTGCTGGTGCCGGGCTCGGCGGCGTTCTTGCCGTACTTCCGCTTCGCTTCGACCTGGCCGGGGTAGTCGCGGTAGCCGTCGTTGATCGGGAGGTCGTACCCGAACTCGGCCTTGAAGGCCGCGTTGAGCTGGATGAGCGCCTGGGTCGCGTCGCCGCGCAGCTTGTACTCGGGCTGCCAGGGGATCGGGGTGAGGAGGTTCTCCGGGATGCGGCCGTTCTGGTGTCCACCCCACGCCCCGGGCTCGGTGCCGTTGGCTGCCGGGTACTCTCCTGTGGAGCCGACGCCGCAGCTGCCGGCGTCGGTGCCCGAGGTCAGCGGAAGACCGGTCAGGGTGGAGACGATCTCACTGGCCGCGTCGAAGAACTTCGCGTAGTGGTACGGGTTGGCGTTGCCCTGCACGCGGTGTGCGGCGATGGTGGGCTGCAGTGTCTCCCACCCGCTGACCTTGAGCAGTGAGGTCAAGAACTTCGTCGCCGACGTCTCCGGGTTCATCCGTTCCGCGTTGGTTCCCCACCACTTCTGCTGCTGGAACAGACCGATCGAGGATGTCGCCGAGCCGTCGGGGTTCGTCACGCCGCTGGTCTCCCAGTCGCCGTAGCCGATGTTGACGAGGCTGGACTCGCCCATCGCAGTCATGACGCCGATCACCTGACCGCGGCCGTCGATGCCGAGCTTCTGCGCGGCGATGACGATGTGGGCGGCGTTGACGAGCTGCTCGTGCTTGTATCCGGCGATCGGGCCTGCAGGGACGCCGGCGACGTCGACCTCAGCGGTCTGGGTCGTGCCTTGCTCGTTGGGGAAGCACCCTGCGGCGTTGGCGCCGAAGATCACCGTCATACCCATGACGAGCCAGTACACGAGCACCGCGGCGGGGATTACTGCGATCGCAGTGATCCCCGCGATGACACCGCCGGTCTTCTTCACTTGACGCCTCCTGTGGTGGCGGATGCCGCGGCGGCTGCCAGACGAGCGCGGAGTGCGCTCGAGGACGACGACGACGCCGCGCTGCTGACGGACGATGTGGTGGCCGCAGCAGCCCCGGTAGTGGGGGTGCTGACGGGTGTCTTCGGTCGGTAGGAACTCGTGCGCGACGGTGCCTCGCGGGCTGCGATCTGGCTGGATCCCGTAGCGTCGACGACGATCTGGCGCCCGTACGCAGCGAATGACGACCCTGCAGGCCGCTCGTCGTTGTCTCCGTCGCCGGTGGCCTTGTCACCTCGAGAGGCAACCTGCTCGATGCCGCGCTGCAGGACGAACTTGCCGCCCTCCTTGGTCAGGGTGAGCACCGCGGCGCTCGTGCCGCCGGTCGCGGCCGCGAGAGCGACGGATGCGCCGGTGGTCAGCAGCTTCGTCGCGGCAGCCTTCACCCCGCCTGCCTTCTTCACATCGGTCTGGGTGAGCTCGATCATCGGCTGCGCGGGAGCAGCTCCTGCGGGAATGCCGGTGATCGCGGGCTGCGGTGCAGGGCTGGGGGTTGGGGTCGCGCTGGAGGCGGCGGTGGCGGCCGCCGCGGGAGAGCCGCCCGTCGCTGCCGCAGCAGCTCCAGCGGCCGCGGCTGCAGCAGTGGAGGCCTTCTGGTGGGCGTTCCACGACAGACGGTTGGAGACGTAGTTCTCTGCCATGCGTTGCGCGCGATCGCGGATCGGGTGCGCGCGGTCAGCGGACTTGCCCAGGCCGAGACGGGCGAGCCGCTCGGAGAGCTTCTCCCCGGCCTTCCTGGCCTTGTGGAAGTTCCAGATGAGCGCGATCGCCATCGTGAGCACCACGGCGTTGATGACGATCATCTGCGCGAGTGTCGACAGCGGTGTGGTCTCTGCGAGCGCCATCATCATGCTGGTGGTGATGGACAGGAACCCGGAGACCAGGACGATGCTGGCGCCGATGCTGAACAGGCCTGCGAGGATCCCGAGGGCCGAGCTCCACCATGCACGACGGGCGAATCCTGGCGCGATCGCGGCGTAGGTGGAGAACAGCCACTTGCCGGCACTCCACAGCGTGAAGCCGGACGCGAGGAGCAGCACCATCCCGAGGATGAGCGACAGGAAGTTCAGGGCGCTGGATCCTCCAGCAGCGATGCCGGCGGTGATGACGAAACCGATGTTGGTGTTGGAGGCGTACTCGGCGGCATCGGGGGCGCAGGGGCGAATCGCGTCACGGACGGCGGCGCCGTCTTCGAACGGCTTCGAGGCGATCATCGCGTCGTTGAACGCGGTGGCGCACGAGCCCTCGAGCAGCTGGCCGAACACGATCTCCTGTGCGGGGTAGCGCACCCAGGCGTCCATGATCTGACCGATGAGCGCTTCGGAGACGACCTCGCGGGCGGTGTCGGGGGAGGGCATCTTGTCGAGGAAGGATGCGTCGCCGCTGGAGATCGATGCGGCGATGGATCCGCCCCATGCCTGTGCGGTGCGCAGGCCTCCGTCAGGGCCGGTGATCAGACCGATCGGGTTCGCGAGGAGGGTGACTGCGAGGACGCTCGCAGCGACAGAGATGGCCATGTCCGTCGCTCCCGCGGCGACGCGGCCGCGCATGATGGCGACGAAGCCGATGATCGCGGCGAGGGCGAGGCCGACGGGGATCCATCCGATCTGCGAGAGAAGGCCCGACAGCATCTGGAAGATTGCTTCGATAGGCGGGGCGATCCAGTCGATCCATTCGAGGGTGACGATGAACTGCATGAACCACAGGCCCCAGCTGAGGCCGGTGAGGTTCGCAACCCAGATCGCGTCGACGGTCTGCGCGAGGAACGCCTTGATCGGGTCGAACACGCCGCCACGATCCATCGGCAGGGACACGTACTGGGCGATCGAGATCCCCGAGCTGTCCTTGGCGTCGATGGGGGCGAGGAACGGCAGGGTCGCGCCGGCGTCTCCGTCGGCTGCGTACGCGAGGATCACGTTGCCGCCGAGGATCGATGTGATCGTCCAGATGCCGACGAGGATCGCCACCGTGCGCAGCGGGTGGCGGCGGATCCACTTCCACACACGGCGGATGCGACGACGAGTCCCCTCAGCGGTGCGGGCGATGGGTGCGATAACGGTCATGAGTTCACCTGCTCGGTGGAGGGCTTGACGGTCTTCGGGGTAGAGAGGGTGGCCGCGGCACGGTCAGGGCGGCGGGAGACGCGCGTGCGGATCTTCCCCATGCGGCCTCGGGCATCACGGAAGAGCGCTTCACCGCGGCGCCCCACCGGCACCTTGTTGTCGGCGCCAAGAGGTGAGAGGCCTTCGGTGACGGTCTGCACGTTCGAGGGGTTCTTGCTGAACCCCTCCTGGAACCACTCGAGGTTCGACTTCGCCGCGACGGAGTCGGTCTGACGGGTCAGGATCCGGTTCTTGATGAGCGAGCGAGTGATCTCGTCGCCGAAGTCGCGGGCGTCCTGAGATGCCACGAGAACGGGTGCGCCGTGCTTGCGGCCGTCGCGGAGGAAGCGGTTGATCTCCGCGAGGCCCTGGGGGCTGGCGGTCACGTGTGCGAGCTCGTCGGCGGCGAACACGGCGAGTTCGTTGCTGTCGCGGAAGCAGATCTCTCGGGCGATGCGGGTCAGCAGCGCGTACATGGCGTGCCCGAAGAGCTTGTCCAGGCCCAGCTGGTCGAACATGGCCGCGTTGTCGATCTCTTCCTTGGTGGGGAGGGCGACGCCGTGGGTGAGGAAGACGATGCCGCGGCTGGCGAGGTTCAGCGGCGGAAGGTCGTTGTCGAAGAGGACGGCGCCGTACTCGGTGTCGGCGTAGAGGTTCATCAGACCCGCGAGCTCGCGGGCTGTCTCGTCCGTGCGGCCAAGTTCGGTCAGGCGGGCGAGGAGCGCGTTGGCGTTGGTCAGCCCGGCGTTCTCTGCCTTGCGTTCGTTGAGGACGTCGGCAAGCATCACGCCCGCTGCGGAGCGGGCCTTCACGCCGAGGAGGGCGGAGCAGAGCGTGAGCATCTGGCTGGCGCCTGCCTTCGCGCCGAAGATGCGCAGCGGGTCGAGTGACCACTCTGGGGCGACGAGGTCGACGATCGTCGCCTGGGACGGGTCGATCGACTCGGCGAATACCCCGTACTCCTTGGCGTCGGTGCGGTCGATGACGATGAACCGGCCGCCACGATCATGCACGGCGCCGAGGATGATCTTCATCGCGACGGACTTTCCACCACCCGGCTCACCGGCGATGCCGATGGAACCGGAGACGTCACCCGTGATCTGTCCCCACAAGTCCAAGAGCACCGGCGGTTCAGTTCCCGACGTGATGTTGTCGGCGAAGAGGAGGCCGGTTCCGTCTCCGAGGTCCGTGGAGGTCATGGGGGCGAGCGAGGCGAACTGCGTGCCCGTGGTCAGCTCCGCGAACTCCTTCACGATGCGCTCGGACGGGTGCCCGGGCCACATCGCCCACCAGAGCTTTTCCTGACCGCCGATGGGGATGTCGAACTGGAACTCGAGGTTGTCGGCGAAGTACTTCTTGGTGAACTGCGCACGCTCGGTGGCTTCGTCGGCGGTGTCTCCGGCAACGGCAACGATGAACGTGGCCTGGATCTCCACCTCTCGCTCGGACGCTCCGAGGGCCTGGTGCCATTCGCTGAGATCGCGGGCAGTGACGTCGAGGTCGCCACCGGATCCGGTGATCGCCGCGGTGCCCTCCTGCTGATCCATCTGGTCGGTGAGGTTGATCTCTGCGCGGGCGTTGCGACGCTTCGCATCCCGGGCTCGCAGGCTCTGCACCCGGAAGACCCAGTCGGCGTTCACGCCGAGCTCGTCGAGCGCCCCGACCCAGTCGAGATCCTCATCCCACCCACCCCGAGGGCTGCCAGCCAGGGCCATCAGAACCTGGTAGCTGGCCGCACCCGTGCGGGTGTCCGTCACCTTGAGGAAGCGGTTGGCGAGCGGGTTGATGCGACTGATCTTGCCCTTCGAGTCGGTCTGACCGCCCTCGTCGAGGTGAGGGAGCGGGTACGACTTCGGTGTGGTGGTGTGCTGCAGGTGCTCGTCGATCAGCACCTTTGTGGCCCCTCGGGGGAGCTCGTCTGCGCGGGGCGCCGGCGCCGGGTTCTCGTACAGCCCGCGGGTCATTGCGTGGGTGCCGATCCACAGCTGCTCGGCCGGGGTCGACCGACGCGGGATGAAGGACGCCGGGATGGCTTCTTCGATACGAGCTGCAGCGCGCATCGCTGAGGTGATCTCCTCGGCCGAGGGGGCGCGCAGCGGAAGCGCCACGGTCTCGCGGACGGAGTGCTCCATCCAGCCGTAGACCATGCGGGCCTTGTCCTTGAGGCTCCGAACGCGCAGGGGCACGGAGATCCAGTACTCCCGGCGGCCGTTGGGGCGCATGTCGAACTCGTCCATGCTGAGGAGTACTTCCTCGGCCCAGACGGGGTTCTCGCTGACGTCGACGCCGGCGAGCATCTTGTTCGCGATCTCCTCGGGGGAGACGATGCCGCCGAAGCCCATCAGCATGTACTCGCCGATCAGGCCCTGTGCCAGCGCGCGGTGGATCTTGCGTCGGACGTCGTTGAGCTCGCTACCGCCCAGGCCCTTGGGGAGTCCGTCGAGGCGCCAGGTGGCCCACACGGTGCCGGTGCGCGTCCACTTCAGGTGGCCCATGATCGCGATGTCGGGGATGCGCATGTCAGCTCTCCTTGGTGCGTGCCTGCTCGAGCAGACGGTCAAGCCCCGACGCGTAGCGAGCCGGGGCAGTGGGGGACGGGGCGAGGGTGATCGGGGGAGTTTCCGCAGCCGCAGTGATCGACGGTGCGGGAACCGCCACCGGTGCAGGGCTCGGGGTGACGACGCGGACGGGTGCGGGCTCGTCGACGGCGGGGGCTCCCGCGATCAGGACGGTTCCCGTGAGGCGATGGGGCGATCGCAGTTTCATCGGCTGACCGTTCAGCGTTCCCCCTGCGGGGTTTGCGATCGCCCCCACCGTGTCGGCGGCCATGTGATGGATCTTGCGTCGTGTCGAAGGAAGCTGGCCGGCCAAGTACAGGGCGACGGCAGCCATCCCCAGCAGTGCGACGATGCGGACGAGAGGGAACGTGCCGAACAGCGGCCCCCACACGCTCATCGTGTTCCACCCGATGACGAGCACGACACCACCAGCGATGAACTGCGGGACCGAGTAGGGCCCGCCGGGAAGACGGGTGTTGCCCGCCTTCCCGACCATGATGGGGATGCGGCGAACGCTCGTGTAAAAGCGGCTTACGCGTGGCCGCTCGGCATCGGGAGTACTCATGGGCTGGGCCTACGAGAATTCGCCGCGGAACAGGTTGCCGATGAGCTGGAGGCCGCCGTTCAGTGCGAAGTACGCCAGGCCGGCGACGAACAGTCCGCCGAGAACCGCACCTGCACTGAAGCCCTTCTTGAACGCGGTGATGAGGAACAGGACGACGATGACCGTGAGGCCACCGTTGACGACGAGGGCGTACAGCTCGTTGTTGAACCCGTTGGCGGTGCCGATGATGCCGTCGGCGTGGACGATCAGCTGCGTGCCGACGTGGTCGAATCCGGCGGCGAGTGGCTGGATGAGAGATTTCACTGGTCTTCTCCTTCGGTGGTGTCATCGGTCGATGACGGGGTGGGTGCAGGGGACTCATCGACCTGGGCGGTCGAAGAGGACTGAGAGGTGCTGAGGCTGGTGACTTCCCACCGCCCAGCACGAGCGGTCAGGTCGACGAAGTACGTGGCGGTGACCGTGCGGCCTTCGGCGGTTTGGAGGGTCACGAGAGCCTGCACGAGGGTCGTGTCACCGTCGGCAGGAGACTTGGACGGCTGCTCCTCGGCGAAGAACGACACCGGGGTCAGGAGGGCGAACGGTGCCGGGGAGATCGCGGGGATGGTGACGCCAGGCGTCAGGTAGGAGCTTGTGCTGCCCTGGCCGATGAGGTACGCGGCCAGCATGAGCTGGATCGTCTCGACGGCGGGAGAGTCGGAGGAGAGCTGCGTGTTGAGTCCGAGCCCTGCGGCTCCCGCAGTCGACTGCGGGCCGACAACGGGCGCCGGGTATCCGATAGCGCTGAGGCGGTCGGATGCGGTGTCAACGACTACCTCGTAGTAGCGGCGAACCCATGCCGGATCGTCTTCGCCTGCCTGTTCCATCACATCGGCGCCGACCATGACGGTGACCGTGGTGGCGTCCTCAGTGGGTGCTGTCTCCACCACGGCGATGTTGCGGTACTCGAAGGGGATGTCGCCGAGTCCCGGGGGAGCGGTGGTGACGTAGGTCTCCAGCGCCGTGCTGTCCTCCTTGGTCGCCGACAGCCAGCTGCCGACGAAACCGATGGCGAAGGATCCAGCTGCCTGCTGCAGCGGGGTGAGGTCGCTGGACTCGGCCGCGGCCGCCACGGGAGCGGATCCCTGTCCGCGCGCAACCAGCATGCCGATCGCGATCGGCCCGCAGGCGATCGCGATTAGCACGACGACGGTGACGGCTTTCGAACCGAGGAGGGAGCCGTTCGTGAAGCCGGCCGACTCTGCAGCGCCGTCGTCGATGGGTGCCTCGGCTGCCGCCTCGGCAGGCTTCTTCTTTCCGAAGAGTTTCATGCCGCACCGTCCGTGGTGTTGCGCTGCGGAAGGTCGACGGGACCGGTTGTGAGGCGCTGGTAGGTCTCCGCGGCGTCTTCGTACCGACGGGACTGGAGGAAGGCCAGTGCCCGCTCTCTGGTCGCCTGATCGAACAGCCCCTCATGGAGATCGAGAGCGATGTCCTGCCCCTCGTCGTAGACCCCGAGCACCTCGGCCTGATTCTTCAGTTCGCCAAGAAGCTCAGGCCCGATCTCCTCCACGTCGCGACCCGCCTGTGAGCCCATCTCGATCTCTCCCATCGATCCCGGGCCCGGCATGGACCCTCCTACCCGTAAGGGGCAGCCAAAAACGGGCGAAACCGACAAAGAGATCGAGAAAAAGTTCGCGGGGTCCGCCGGTACACGTGAACTTCCCCGGAATTACGCGGATCTCGCGCGTGTACTCGCCGGAGAATCACGCTGCGAAGAAGGGGCTAATACACGTACGGGTACACGCGCGCTGAGGAACGTCGAGGGCGATCAGGTCCACAACACCTCTGGGAGCTCCGATGTCCTCCACCATCCAGCCGGCACCGCTGATGACGCGTCTCAACCTCGAATGGTCCACCACGCACGCACCCCGCGAGCACTACTTCGGTGCCCTTGGTATCCGCCTCTGCGGCGAGCTGCTCGAGGAGATCCACCAGGTGCACCGCGCTGCCCGCAGCAAGCAGATCAGCTCGAGCGACCGGGACGCATACCTGGCCGAAGAGGACGCCATTCTCATCGAGTTGATCAGCCTCGCTCACACCGGTGACCGCATCGCCGAGCGCACGCTCGTGCAGCTCCTCCTCCCGGCCGCGCAGCGGATGGCGCACCGCGTCCGCAGCCTCGGCGACATGGACCGGGCCGACCGTGTCGGGTACGCGATCAGCATGGCCTGGGAGATGATCAGCCAGTACAAGCTGCACCTGCGTCGTCGCGTGCACGCGAACCTCACCATGGGGTTGCTGCGACTGCTCAGCCCGAAGAAGACGCAGAACGACCTGGTCGTCGCGAACTGCACGACCCCCGTGAGCGACGATGTCCTCGAGGCGGTCGCCGGCGGATGGAGTGGACCGGAACAGCCGATTGAGGTTCTCGCCGCGCGACTGTTCTCCTGGGGCGTCGACAACGGCATCGTCACCCGCGAAGAGACCGCGCTGCTGGCCCGCGTCACGCTCGGTGAGGAGAAGCAGACAGACATCGCTCAGGAGCTCGGCGTATCCGTCGACTGCATCAACCAGCGCATCAAGCGCTCACGGCAGCGTCTCCGCGTCGCCTTCGGCGAGATCCTCTGACGAAGACCGAACAGCGAGACGCCTGATCAGCGGCCCTCATCTCAGTCGAGGTGGGGGCCGCTCTCTGTACTCACCGGGTCAGGCCGAGAGAAGTCGCCAACAGATCGAGCTGCTCACGCAGCGCCTGCTCATCAACGCGCCACACCAGCCGGTTGAAACCCGATCGGGCGCCCAGCTTGGACGGGTCACTCTCCTGCACGAGGATCCCCGCATCGACCAGCGCCTGAGTGTGCGCGATGAGCGTGGTTCGCCCAACCTGCAGATCTTCCATCAGGTCTTGCGCGGTTACAGAGCCACGCGTCAGGGTCGCCCGGATGATCCCTGCCCGCAGTGCGGGGATCCCGAAGGCGCGCAGCACGCTGGCGCGGTTGTCGGGAGAGTCGGGGATCACGTCTCCATTGTGGCATCCACGTAACGATCAGCCGTGAGCACGGCGATGATCGCCACCGACCACCGATATAACGCCGAAGCGGTTTACCCTGAAGGTGGCGCTAAAGAAGGTGGCTTAGTCGCCTATCGGCTTTCAAAAAACATGAAAGCCTGTAGGCTGGGCTGAACCACCGGGGGGTGGCACCGAACATTGGATCAGTTTGTCGGTTCCAGACGTGAGAGAGCACCCCTTCTAGGTAGAAGCCCTCACGGAAGGACACGACGTGACCATCACGGCACCCCCGCTCAGCCCGAGCACCCCGGACGCGGCCCCCGCATCCAAGGACGCCTCCTCGGCCGTCAAACCTGTCCGTACCCGTCGCTCCGGGATCTGGGGCTTCGCAGCGCTCGCTCTCCTCCTCCTCGGAGCCCTGGGCGGCATCTTCATGTTCCAAGCCGCGAGCAACGCGACTCAGGTCTTCGTCGCCGCTGGAGACATCACCCGCGGCCAGACGATCGAGAAGGACGACCTCACGACGATCTCCATCGCCGCAGGGCAGAACACCACCGCCATCTCCGCCACCAAGGCGGATGACATCCTCGGAACGATCGCCGCCGTCGACATTCCGGCAGGTGGCCTCATCACCAAGACTTCCACCACGACCGGCCTCACCGTCCCCGACGGCAAGGCGCTCATCGGACTCACGCTGCAGCCAGGTCGGCTCCCCGCCCAGCAGCTCACCGCCGGAGACAACGTCATCCTTGTTCCCGTTCCGGCGCAGGGCGTTGCCGATGTCGAGGTCACCGCGGACCAGACCATCCCCGCTGTCGTCTCCCAGGTGCGCCCGATCCCCAACAGCAACGACGTCGTCGTCGACGTCTACGTCGCGACCCAGGCAGCCCCCGGGGTCACCAGCAAGGGTGCTGCCGGTTCCATCGCTCTCTACCTCGCGCCGGGGGACAAGTAATGGCCATCATCGCCCTCACCAGCCTCGCCGGAGCCCCCGGGGTCACGACTGCGGCAACGGCACTCGCCGTGCACTGGCCGCGACCCGTCCTCCTGCTCGAGGCCGACACGAGCGCCGTCTCGACACTGATGGCCGGCTTCTTCCGATCCAACCTGCGCACCACCGACGGCGGAATCGAAAAGCTCGCCTTCGCTCTCGCGCGCAACGCCCTCGACACGGAAGACCTCCTAGACGGCGACTACCAGATCGCGATCCCTGTCCACGATCTGCCGCCGATCCCGGACATGCCAATCCCGTCCATCCCCGACGGCCACAAGCTCTGGGTGATTCCCGGGTTCGTGAACTACGCCATCGTCGACGGCGTCCGCGGCCTGTGGAACAAGCTCCCACGCCTGCTCAGCGGTCTCGACGACGGCGGCATCGACGTCATCATCGACCTCGGTCACCTGGACGTCGACGACCCTCGTCTGCCTCTTCTCGACGCAGCGGACTGGGTTCTCGTCACAGCGAGCTCATCCATGATCGATCTCAACAGGGCCTACCGTCGGCTCGAGCTGCCGGACATCAATCAGCGCGCACGTGCTTTCGCCGGCGACCGCTACTGGACCTTGCTCACCTCCCCTGCAGCAGAAGCAGTCTCCACGAAGGAGTTCGGCACCCACGTTCTCCCCGTCGTGTCCACGCTGCCGCATGACCCGGACGGCGCCGCCGTCTTCTCACACGGACGCCCCGACCCCAAGCCGAACAAGAACGCGTATCGACGGGCCATCCGAAGTGTCGCCCAGGATCTCTGGGTGCTGCGCCACCGTGATCAGAGGAGCGTCAGCTGATGACCGACCAGCCCGATATCGAGATCGCCACCCGCCCGTTCCTCGGCGACATGCTCAGCCCCAGCAGCATCGCTGCCCCTCCCGCGCAGCCTGCCCCGACCTCTGGCAACCACCACCTGCTGGCAGCGATGACCGGAGGCCGACCGCCCCTGCACCTCGTCGACGACACCGACAGCGAACAGCTCGAGCAGGCGTACGCAACCTCGGTCGACCTTGCCGCCGCGTTCCCCACTGGAACCGAACCGGATGAGGAGAAGCTGCGCGCACGCTCTCGCCGTCGCGAGACCGCCGCCATCCGCGCTGACGGATACCTGCAGGTGGACTGGAACATCGTCAAGCAGCTCACTCGCGAGCTCACCGCGGCCGATGAGTCGATCGGCCGGTCGCGCCGATCCTTCGACGTCGCCACCGCCTCCGCAGACCCGGAAGATGAGTTCGAGCAGCGGACGATCGATGAGATCAAGATCATCATCAACCGGTACACCACCCGTATCGCTGGTGCGAAGGGCTCGGATCACGACTGGACCGACCTCAAGAAGGCCCACTACACACAGGCCATCTTCGACCAGGCGCACCGCTATGGACGCCTGCAGCAGTACCTCCGCGAGCCCGACGTGGAAGACGTCTCGATCGTCGGCTATGCCAACGTCGTCGTCACCAAGTCCAACGGAATCCGCGAACGTCGCAGCCCGATCGCTGAGGACGACAAAGACCTCGAGGATCTGATCGCGGAGATCGCATCGCACCGAGGCCGCACGTTCACCAAGCCGAACGGGCACCTCGACCTCGACATCGGTGGCGCGCGTATGTCCGCGACCGGTGTCGGCATCACCACGGACACCAACGTCACGATCCGAAAGCACAACCTCGTCGACGTCGCGCTGGCCGACATGGTGGCCAACGGAACGATCTCTAAGAAGATCGCGGATCTCATGGCCGCCGTGTCTCGCGCCAACCTGTGCGTCATCGTCGCCGGGTTCCCGGGTACCGGGAAGACGACGATGCTCCGTGCACTGATGTCGACGATCCGCCCCCAGGAGAAGATCGTCACGATCGAAACCGAGCGTGAGCTGTACCTCAACAAGATGCCGGAGCGGCACTGGCAGGTGCAGGATCTGCAGTACATCCCGCCGCAGTCCGCCGGCGCCGACAGCGCAGCCGGGTTCTCGCTCGACCAGTGCTTCTCGCTCGCGCTGCGATCCAGCGCCGAGCGCATCCTGTTCGCCGAAATCCGTGGGCCGGAGGGGCCGATCGCGATCAAGGCGATGCAGGCCGGTAAGGGTTCCATGTCGACCATCCACGCGCGCAGCGCGGATGACACCATCCACCGATTCGCCGACGTGCTCATGAGCGAGCTCGGCCTGTCTGATGACACCGTCCCGCTGCGCCAGATCGAGCGCAGCATCGACATCATCGTCTACATCGACTTCCTCGAGAACCCTGACGGCACTCGTCGCCGCGTGGTCACGGAGGTTGCTGAGGTCACTCGCAATCTCAGCGACGGGTACCCGATGGCCGCCAACCTCTTCAAGTACGACGCGGACATCGATGACTGGACGAACCCGGAGAAACCGTCGACGCAGCTGGAAGCATCGCTCCGTCGTGTCGGGTACAGCTGGGAGAAGGAGATCCTCGGATGATCCTCGTCAGTTCCCTGGCCGGTGTGGTCTTCGTGGGCGGGCTCATCATGCTCGTGCTCTACTTCCGCCCCGCGCCCCCGAAGCAGGCACCGACAAAACCGTCTCTCAGCACCCGCTGGGGCCAGGTGAGCAAGAAGACCAAGACGGGCCTCATCATCGGTGGCATCCTCGGGATCGTTGCCGCCATCATCTCCGGGTTCCCGGTGATGGTGATCGTCGTCCCCGCCGCGATCACGATCGTGCCTGCTCTCCTCGGAAAGCCGTCGACGTACGAACGCGACCTCATCCTCGCCCTCGAGAACTGGGCGCGATCGCTCGCGAGCACAGCGGATACCGGCGCCTTCACTCTGCGAGAGGTCATCGGGATCACCCAGGGCAGCGTGCCCCAGATGCTCAAGGCTCCGGTCAACCGCCTCTACACGCGGATGAGTTCCAGCTGGTCCACGGCTGATGCCCTCCGCGCGTTCGCCGATGAGCTGGACAACTCCCATGCTGACGAGGTCACCATCTACCTGATCCAGGCTGCAGAGTTCAACGCCGGCGGCCTCTCCAAAGCACTCGAGAGCGTCTCGGAAGGTCTGAGCGCCACCGCCAAGCAGAAGATCCTCATTGAGGGAGAGCGGAAGAAGCCGCGCGAGACGATGATCTCGATGACCTGGATCGTCGGAATCACGCTGGTCATGCTCGTCTTCTTCGCTGGCACCGGAAACATGGACTTCTACCGGACTCCCCTCGGGGGCGTGGCACTGGGGCTCATCCTCAGCTCGTTCGTCGGGCTGATGGTCTGGGCGCGTGCGATCACACGGGTACCCCCTGAGCCTCGATTCCTCAGTGCCCCGGTTTCGACGGAGGTCGGCGCATGAACCCCACCCTGATCGCCGCCGTCCCCGGCCTCCTGGTCGGGGGAGGGCTCGCAATCGCTCTCCTCGTCCTGGCCCCGCGCACCGTCCGAGCTGGCGACGCACTCGTTCGTCTCGGTGAAGCCTCCGTGGCCCCCACCATTAGCAGCCCTCCGCTTTCCCAGTGGGACCGGATCGGAAGCTGGCTCTCGCAGAACCTCCCGCAGGTGAAGTTCCTTGCGCCGCCGACCCGAGATCTCGACCTTCTGGAGATCCCCGTCTCCCGGTTCTTCGCGCGCAAGTTCCAGCTCGCGATCCTCGGCCTCTTCGCACCTGTCGTCCTGTCGCTCCTCGCACAGGTCTTCACGGGGCAGCCGTTCCCGCTGCCCCTCCTCGTCAGCCCCGTGCTGGCGCTCATCATGTGGATGATGCCCGACGGGCAGGTGAAGGCACGTGCGGCAGCTGCCCGTCGAGAGTTCACCCGATTCGTCAGCGTCTACCTCAAGCTCGTCGCGGTGGCGCTGCTCGGCAGCACCACCGCAGACACCGCTCTCAACGACGCTGCATCTGTCTCGGACACCTGGGTGTTCCGGCGGATCCGCCGAGAGTACGCGCGGGCCGAGCTCACTCGAACCACCAAGTGGGACGCGATCGAGCGTCTCGGCGCTCAGATCGAGATCCCGTCACTGATCGAGCTCGGCCGCACGATGCGTCTCTCCGAGGCTCGGGTCAGCCTTCGCGACCAGCTGCTCGCCACCGATCAGAATCTGCGGACGCTCGTCGAGGCGGCCGATGAGGACGCGGCGAAGAAGATCACCAAGCGCAGCGGACTCCCGGTCTACATGACGTTGTTCCCCGTCATCCTCATCGTCTTGCTCCCTCCGATTTACAGCCTGTTCACCATCTGACCAACGAAAGGAAACATCATGGATGAAATCCCCTGGAAGGCCGTTTGGATCGTCGGCGGCGTGCTCGCCGGCCTCGCGATCATCGGCTTCCTCGGCCCGTGGGGCCTCAGCTACATCCAGAGCGTGCTGCCCGGATGACCATGCGAATCCGACAGCAGCAGGGATGGCTCACCCGTCTTCTCGCGAAGTTCTCGCGCGAAGAGGGGTGGGCTGGCACCGTCGTGCTCATCATCGGCACGATGTTCCTGCTGCTGCTCGGAGTCCAGGTTTTCGTCTGGTGGACCGCCTCCAACGCCGCACAGATCGCTGCCCAGTCCGCCTACACGGTCGCACGCTCATACGAGTCGACGCCTGAAGCGGGACAGGCAGCGGCTATCCAGCTGCTCGAGTCCATGCCGGGCACTCTTCGCGACCCCGTGGTGACGGTCAACCGCACGGCGGAGTCTGTCACCGTGACGATCACCGGGCAGGCCACCGAGGTCATCCCCGGCGGTCTGATCCCTCCCGCGACGTACACACTCACCGGACCTGTTGAGAGGTGGGTGCCAGCACCATGAAGACCTTCCTCAGAAAGCTGTTCAGTGACGAGCGGGGAGATCTCGACGACCTCCCCGGCTGGACGATCATGAGCATCGGCGCAGTCGCGCTCGTCAGCCTCATCCTGCTGTTTGGCCGACACGGATACGTGAACAACACCGTCCAGGCTGCCGCCTACGCTGCAGCCCGCGACGCCTCGCTCTCTCGTGCTGGCGACGCCGTCCCGCACGCCATCTCCGCAGCTCAGGTCGTCCTCGGCGACAACGTCCACTGCACCGACCTGAACGTTCGAGTTGGCGGCAACGGTCTCACTACAGGCCTCGGCGAAGCAGGAACCGTCTCCGCCACGATCACCTGCACCGTCTCCACCGGTGACCTCGTGATGCCCGGCATCCCTCTTCCTGGCACCTTCACCATCGAGAAGACCGCTCACAGTCCCGTCGACCCCTACCGAGAGAGGTGACCCCGTGAAGTTCCTCACCTGGTACGTCATGATCTTCATCGTCCTCGTCATGCTCGCCGGCCTCGCCACCGATTCCCTCGGGAAGATGCAGACGCTGCAGCAGGCCCTCACCATCGCGCAAAGCGCCGCTCGAGCCGGGACCAACGCCGCTACCGGCACCAGCACGAACGGCGACGCCTTCGACCTCTCCACGCAGATGGCGGCCACCGCCGCACAGAACTACCTCGCCTCCGCCGACGTCCGAGGAACCGTCACCGTCACCGGAGATACCGTCTCCGTCACCGTGAACATGACATATGAGCCTCATATGCTCGGACCCATCGGACTCCCGTCCATCCCCGTCGAAGCAACCGGCTCCGCCCGACTGATCGGAAACTGAGAATCATGAACCGCCGCACAGCAACCACCATCGCCGGAGTCCTCGCCGTCACCGCGATGATGCTCACGGCATGCACGCCCAGCGAGCCGACGCCGACCAAGACGCCCACGGCGAGCGCGACGCCGACCGCGGAGCCGACCGGAGCGCCCACGCAGGCACCTGTCGGAGCTCCGAAGGACAAGGCAGAGGCCGTGGCCGCCGCGAACACCGCCTACACCGCCTTCCAGCAGGCCCGGTTCGATTTCCTCGCAGACTCCGAGCTGGGAACGGACTACCTCGAGAACTTCGTGTGGCCCGGAACCCGCATGGCGACGCTGATGGAAGACACGTACAAGAGCAAGGTCGAGCAGAAGACCTCGGTGGAGGGCGAGCCCTTCGGGTGGCAGGCCAATGAGGCGCTGTCATACGTGGCGCCGCTCACGAACCAGAGCACTGGAGAGGTAGATCCTCTCGGTTCGGTCAACCTGTTCGGTTGCAGCGACAACACCGGCACGACGTTCCTGACCGATGGCGTCGAGAACACCGACATCCCCAAGGGCAGCTTCCCCAAGCAGATCGTGATGCTCTACAGCCCCGACTACGAGGGCTGGTTCATCAGCGACACGATCGACCTGGTGGGACAGGAAGGGGCGCCGCTGTGCTGACTAGATGGCTGCGCCGAGGCGCGGCAGTCCTTGTGAGTTTCGCCGCGGTGATCGCGGTTTCCGTAGCTATCTCGGCTCCAGCGGCGGCTGGGAACAACTGCCACACAAACGATGAGGGAACGGTCGTCTGCGATGTCGAGGTAGAGGTTCCCGGAGGCCCGGGCTCAGAGACTCCAGGTACGGGGCCGGCTGATTTCACGCCAGGCCCAACGACCTGCACATACACGCCGAAGGAGGGCGAGCCGAGAGAGGTTCCGTGCTCGAAGGACGGCGGTTGGTGGGCGAACGACATCCAGTGCTACTGGACGTTGGATGACCCGCAGCGCCCTGCTCCCACCGGGCGTGATGCCAGCGTGGGTGCCTGGTACTCCTGCCTGCCGATCGAGCCCGCGGACTGCGGCGGTCGCCTCTGCTACGGCACGAGCGTCTGGCGTGAGACGCCTCCTCCCGGTGTGAACCGGTACACCCCCGCTCAGGCGGCAGGGATGCTGGCACGCACGTTCGTGCTGAAGCCGATCGAGATTGGAATGGCGCCTGAGCAGAAGGTGCACTCGGATGACCCTGCAGGCACGGCTCCGTACCGCCGCACTTGGGTGGGTATCCCGGTCTGGTTGTGGGTTGATCAGCCGACGGAGAGCACGTGGGGGCCGATCTCGCGCACCGCGACCTACGGCGGCGTGACCGTCTCTGGAACCGCGAGCGTGCAGTCGCTCACCTGGACATCCGGTGACGGACAGACCCGCAGCTGCGGTGCTGGTACCCCCTTCGACGCTGCAGCGATGGCGAACCAGGCCGCAGTCGACTCGCCCACCTGCGGATTCCGGTACCAGCACCAGTCCGATGGCGGCACCTTCACCCTGTCGGCAACGTCGACGTGGGCGGTCGAGTGGACCGGTGGCGGCCAGTCTGGCCGGATCGCGATGCCGACCACGACGACGTCGACGACAGTCCGTGTGGGTGAGCTGCAGTCCGTTAACGTGTCGCAGGACGGCGATACCTTCGGCGGTTGAACCGGAAGGAACGAACGATGAAGAAGCTGCTCACCGGGGCGGGCGCGCTCCTGCTCCTCACGGGGATCCTCGTAGGGATCCCCGCAGCCCTTGTGGCGCTCGCGGGGAATCCGTTCCCGACCGCAGAGCAGTGGCACGCGATCGTCACCCTCACGCCCGACTACGGCAACGTGATCATGTTCACGAAGATCCTGCCGTTGGTCATCTGGGTGTTGTGGGCGGCATTCGCGATCCCCTTCCTCGTCGAGCTCGTCGCTGCGATGGGCGGACGCAAGACCACGAAGAAGGTCGCTGCCTTCCGTGGCCAGCAGAAGCTGGCCGCCGGTCTGATCGCCGCCGTCGCGGTCATGTTCGCCGGTGGCGTCGGGGCTCTCTCAGCCCCCGCTCCGGCGTCAGCCGACTCCTACTCCGTCGGCACCGTAGACGCCTCTGCGAGCCCTCTGGACTTGTCTAGTGCCATGGCCATGGTTCAGGCCGCGCAGATGCCTCCTGCGGCCCCTGAGCAGCAGCAGGTGGTGCACCAGGTCGTCGACGGGGACACTCTGTGGGATCTCGCCGTCCAGTACTACGGCCAGGGCGAGCGATTCGTGGAAATCTTCAACGCGAACCTGGGTGTGCAGCCCGACGGGCAGAGCCTGACCGACCCGGATCTCCTCCTGCCCGGCTGGCAGCTCAGTATCCCCGGCGTCTACACGCAGGCTCCGGTCGAAGAGGCCCCTGCGCCGTCGACGCCGGCGCCGACGCCCGACGAGTCGGTGCAGGCTCCCACGACGGATGCGCCGGTCCTGGACGGTGCAGAGGGAGGCGCTGGCGCCGGTGAAGCCACGGACGTTCGCGGCATGGGTGAATCCATCGACCGTCCGGTGGTTGAGCAAGCCCCCGCCGTCGACGACGTGTCGGAGACAGCCGACGAGGCCGACATCGCGATCCCGCTGATGACCGCCGGAGGCATCGCAGGGCTGCTCGTAGCCGGTCTTCTAGGTGCGTTGGGAGCGCGCCGACTACGACAGCGCCGCAAGCGCGTCAAGGGAGAGCGGATCGCTCTGCCGGAGCCCGAGGTGGCAGACCTCGAGCTGGAGATGCGGATGGTGGAGAACCCCATCGGCGTCACCGACGTCGACAACGCCCTGCGCACTCTGCAGGCATGGGCCGAAGACAACGGCGAGCAGCTGCCCGAGCTGCTCGCCGTCCGGGTTGCTGACGATGAAGTGGCGCTGTACCTGGCCGCGCCCGCGGATCTGCCGGAACCGTTCGAGTCGATGCACGAGGACCGCACCGCCTGGATCGTCCGACCCGGGCGCGCGCAGGCTCCCGACCGCCCCACCGTGTCCCCGTACCCTGCACTCGCCACCATCGGCACGGATGCACAGGGCGGCTACGTGCTGCTGGACCTTGAGCAGATCGGTTCCCTCAACGTCACCGGCGACGAGGAGATCGCACGAGGGATGCTGAACGCGCTGGCGTGCGAGTTCGCGACGAACCCGTGGTCGGACGAGATCCAGGTCACCCTCGTCGGTCTCGAGGATGCGCTGGCCAGGGATCTCGATCGAATCCGCATCCACCAGGTCGCGGACATCCCCGCTCTCGTGCGCAACCTCCGCGCCGACCTCGACGACCGTCGGGACGCTCTGGACTCCTACGGCGTCGGGGGAGTGCTCGAGGCGCGATCGCGGGCCACCGACATCGAGACCTGGGCGCCGCACATCGTGATCCTGGCAGAGACTCCGATCGGCTCCCTCCGCGACGATCTCGCCGACCTCGTCGCACGGATGCCGCGGCTGGGCATCGCCACGATCGCCCAGGGGACCGCGCTGGCAGCCGGTGCCACCGTCGAGGTGACCTCGAAGGAAGAAGCCGAGTACCGCAGCGGCGGGGCCCTCCCGCCCCTCCCGTTCCGCCCGCAGATCCTGGCGGGGGAAGAACTGGAACTCGTGCGGTCGCTGTTCGCCACCACCGACCGCGAAGCCCAGCCGGTCGACCTCGAGCAAGAACACGCCCACGCCGCGGCCGAGGCAGAGCCTGCCGAGACCACGGCCGCGTTCGTCGACGTCGCAACGGCTGAGGACGAGCTGGCACCTACCGCCGAGGAGACTGAGGCCGACGCGGTGCCCGCCGCCGAGCCCGTCGCCACCGCAGCGGTCGAGATCCCCGAAGACGCCCCCGTGGCCGTCGTCGACGAGAGCGCGGACGAGACGCCCGCCGAGATCGACGTGCCGAGCGTGGAAGTCCCCGACTGGCCCGCCCCCTACATTCGCCTCCTCGGCCCAGTCGACGCGCTCAACGTCGACATGGACGCGATCCCTGGCCGCGGCATCGAGTTCCTCGCCTTCCTCCTCCTGCAGAACACCCCCTCCGTTCCCGGAGCGCTCGTGCAGAAGAAGCTCTGGCCGGACACGTTCTCCAAGGACAACAACAACGCCCGTCAGCTCGCGAAGCAGCTCCGCCGCATCCTCGGCCATGACCCGTTCGGTCAGCCGCTCCTCCCCGAGGGCCGCAGCAGCGCTGGCTTCACCATCCACAACCAGATCCGCACCGACTGGCACGACTTCTGCGACCTCATCGGTCCCGACCTCAGCACGACCCCGAACGAGAACCTGATCCGCGCCATCCGCCTCGTCCGCGGCCAGCCCTTCGACGGTCTCAAGCGCCGCCTCGCCTGGTGGGCCTGGCGAGGACCGATCGAGGAGACCATGCGCGCCGCGATCCTCGACGCAGCCGACGAACTCACCCACCGCGCCCTCGCCACCGGCAAGTTCGACGATGCCCGCTTCGCCGCCCGCATCGCTCAGTCCGCCGACCGCCTCAATGAGGCCGGATGGCGGCTGGAGATCGAGACCGCCATGGTCGCTGGCGACGTCGACGCGTTCAACACCATCGTCGACGTCATGTTCGAAGTCGTCGGCGTCGACGCAGAGATCGACGACGTCACCCAGCAGCTGCTTGACGACGCCCACGAAAAGCTCTCCGGGCTCGCGGCACGATGACCGGGTTGTCCACGGCTCCACTGGAACCTGCATACACTCCCCGGCAGTCCTCTGCGGGGCCGTGGACACTCATCTCCCTTGCCAGCGCCCTCGGCCTCCTGCTCGTCGCCGCAGAGCCTCTCCTGGGCGGCACCGCTTACGGGTGGGCGGTCGTCGCCGTCACGGCTGTCTTCTCCGCGCGTCTCGCTCTCGTCGACGAGCGCACCCACACGCTCCCCAACCGGCTCACCGGGGCACTGGCCGTGTTCGGGATCATCCAGGCGATCGGCATCTCCGCGTGGCGGCACGACACCGCTCCTCTCGTCATCGCGGGGGTGACCGCCGTAATCCTCGCATCCCTCTACGCCCTTCTCGCGCTTACCAAGAGCGGCGGATTCGGTGACATCAAGTTCGCCGGCGCACTCGCGCTGACCATCGCCCCCTATGCCGGGCTCCTCACGCTGTACTTGCTCCCCATCGCCTTCATCATCAGCGCGGTCAGGGTCATGGCCCGTCGCGTTCGCGGCCGAGCGGCCAAGCACCCTCACGGGCCATCCCTCGCGATCGCCGGCATAGTTCTCTTCGTCGGATCGATGCTCGCCGGCCCCGCACTGCTCCCGGCCTAGCCGCGACACGCCGCAGACGGCAACGAGGCGATCAGTTCCTCGACTTGCTCACGGACGGCAACTGGCCCTCCGAGTGGTCACCGGTTGTACGCAATCGTGAATGGGGAATCGCATCGAGTCGCAACGAGTCGCAACGGCGAATCGCAGCGGTGAATCGCATTGTGTGGTGCGAAACCGCAAGTGGGACTTCGCCGGATCGCCGAGTGGTGAACGGCGAATATGGTTCGATCTCCTCATGAGTTCCGAAACGACCACTGCCACTCCCGAGCAAACGAGGGAGGCCATGACGACACTGTCCCGAAGGAGGTACACCCAGATCCGCAGCATCCTCGTCCAGTTGCCCGAGCGTGGCGCCCCGAGAGCATCGACGGTATCGAAGATGCTGCACGAACGGAAGCACCGAGCGCTGCTGCTCTATCTGCTCCTGCTCACCTGCTGGCCCTGGCTGGAGGAGCGCCGAAACCCACTCGAGGGATCGATCTGGATCCGCGCACTCACCTCCAAGAGCGGTCTCACCTGGACGCCGTCGACGCTCTCCCGCACATGGGCCGAGCTCGCGGATCTCGGACTGGTGGAGCTGCCGAAGAAGGAGGGGCGGTTGCGTCGACCACGGCCTCGCCGTGAGGACGGCGCTGCAGGCTACGACGTCCCCGGAGGGCGCCGAGACAGGTACAACGCCTACTTCTCCCTCCCCGACGAATTCTGGACCGACGGCCTGTTCGCCAAGCTCTCCCTCCCTGCCCTCGTGATGCTGCTCGTCATTGCGAAAGAGACCAACTCGAAGAAGACCAAGGAGGTCTGGCTCCCCTATGAACACATGCCCGAGTGGTACGGGATCAGCGCCAAATCGGCGCAGAAAGGCATCACGGAACTTCTCGCGGAGCGCCTCCTCAAGCGCCGCCCAGATGTCAGGCCCGCCCCACTCTCACCCACAGGAAGCACCACCCACATGTACTACTCGCTCACCGGCGTCTACGGCCACACCTCGCGCGCCGCCCGCCGTAAGAAGGCCGCGAGCGCGCGCGCCGAGCGTGAGGCGCAGCGAGCGCTGGACGCGACACCCGAATCCCAGGAGACATCATGAACCCCCCACCATCGAAGCCCGTGCGGCTCATCTACGTCGACGACTCCGGTGCCGAGCGCAGCGGCTACGCGACCTTCAGCTGGCTGGAGCTGCGCATCGACGATTGGCAGGTCGCGCTGCGTGAAGTGCTGGACTGGCGGCACCGGCTCGCTCGTGAGCAGCAGATCCCGGTGACTTACGAGCTGCATGCCACCAAGTTCGTCAATGGCCGCGGCGATCCGTCGCTCGATCCTTCGTGGAACCGCCACAAGGCGAAACGGTCGCTCGTCGTCGACGACGCGTTCCGGATGCTCGCGGCAGCACCTTGGCTGTCGGTGGGGACCGTGTATTCGCAGACGTCGCTGCGCGGGCGGGCCTTTGCTGACGAGCGTTCACGTGTCTACGGTGAACTTGTCACCCGGCTGGATCAGCGCCTCACGGCTGCGGGGGATCTCGGCATTCTCTACATGGATGGGGATGGCACCGACCGCAGCTATGTTGCGGCACACCGAGAGCTCAGGCTCGCTACCCGTTCCCTCATCGAGGATCCCGCGTTCCAGCACTCGCACAGCAGCCACCTGGTGCAGTTCGCCGATCTCGTTGCCTACGCCGGCTACCAGCACGTTCTGCAGCTGCCGGAGAAGCGGTTCGCGTGGCCTTGGTATCCGTCTCTCAGTGCGGTCGACGTGAACGATGGAGCGCTCGCTGTATGAGCCCAGAAAAAAGAAGCTGGACCCGTTGGCCAGTGTTCACTGGGCGGGTCCGCTCCTACAGCCTACCTGATTCTGTGGGCTGAGTCTCAGCCCACGAGCGGCTGGTGACCGGCAGCCTCGTGAAACGACGCGGAGGCGGGAGCGCGCGTGTGCTGGAGAGATTCCTCTCGAGGTAGTCCACCTAGGCCTGGCGGCGCGCAGGGTGACCGTGCCCGGAGAGCGCCGATGGCAACTGATCGGCTCGATGTCAGATGAACCCTTTGCTGATGACGAGGACGGCGGTGGGACGGCCTGTGGCCAAGAACGGTGGGGGGCACGTCTTAGAGAGATTCGTCGTCGTCATTACTTGCCTCGAGCGCGAGCTCGTCCTCGAACGCGCGAGTGATTGTGTCCTCATCTGGTAGTGACTTCTGGGCTTCGAGGGTGAGCTCGTACCTACTCACTGCTACCGGATGGTCAGAGCCCGCGAGTGCGTAGCGGACGACGGTGTCGTTCTTTTCGGCGACGAGCAGGATCCCGATGGTTGGCTGGTGGATCTCGGGTTTCCGGAGGCGGTCGTCGACGAGGGCAACGTAGAACCCGATCTGGCCGGCATCGCGCGGTTCGAACTTGGTGACCTTGAGTTCGATCACGACGTATCGCAATTGTTCGACATGGAAGAACAGCAGGTCGACATAGAAGTCGTCGCCGTCGACGTCGAAATGCACCTGGCGGCCGACGAACGCGAGGCCTGGCCCGAGCTCGCGCATAGTGTCGAGGATTCGATCAATCATGCGTTGCTCGAGCTCGCGTTCGGAGGAATCGCTGTCGATGGCGAGGAACTGCAGCGCGTAGGGATCTTTGGTGATCTCCTGAGCGATACCGGAGTCGACCATTTCGAGCGCTCCAGCAAAGTTCGATGGGGCGGCGCCCTCCCGCGCGTGCAGTCGAGTCGCTATCTGGTGGGTGAGTAGGGCTCGGGTCCACCCATGATGCGCGGCTTTCGCTGCGTACCAGTCGCGCAGCTCCTGGTCGTCGAGCTTGTCTATGATGAGGGTGAGCTGCGTCCATGGAATTTGTCCAGCAGCCTGCTGGACAAATTCCTCCTCATCCGACCAAGCCTCAGCGACACGTCGCATATAGAAGAGATTTGCTCGCGAGAAACCCTTCATCGCGGGGAACGAGCCACGTAGATCCTTCGCAAGCCGCTCGATTACTCTCGACCCCCACCCTTCGCGTGCTTGGCGATCGCTGATGGTTCGCCCTATGCGCCAGTACAACCGCATCAGCTCGGTGTTCACTTTCCGCTGCGCCTTATAGCGTGCGTCGTGCACCTGCCGCTTCAGTTCCTCGAGAGTGGCCGCGTAGTCGTCGGGCACCAGGTCAGCCATCATGTCCTCCACCGTAGGGGACGCATTGATAGTCCAGCAGTCTGCTGGACTATCAATGCGTAGGCTGCGGCTCCTCCAGGTGTTGGTGCAAGCGCCGCCCCATCTCGCCGGTGCTAGCCCAGTAGATAGGCCGAGAGCGAGCCCAAGTCCTGCGCGAGCGTTGCGCGATCGACGGAGAAGGTGACGTGGCGGCCGCGGCGCCTACCGCGCTCCACGGTCCCTGACACGTACGTCTCCTCGAGATCTTCCAAAGCCGCCCGAACTGTTTCTCTGGCAAGCTCGCTACCCACCACGATCTCGTTGACGGTGGACCCCGGGTGCTTCAAGAGGTAGTGCAGCACTTCGATGCGAGTCGTGGCCGCTATTGCCCGTTGTGCGCGCGCGGCATTCGGCGGCATGTCTGATGACGCGGCGACGAGTCTGGGCATCTCACCATTGTGCCGTGTGACCCCTTCTACACGTCGCACTTCCAGTCCCACAGCGCTCTCCCGGCGATTGAATACGTATCTAAGGTACCGCGTGCTGGCGGCCTCACACCTGTCCGACGAGTACGGATCTGGCTCGGGGTGACGGTATCGCGCCGTGCTCAAGAGGCCACTTAGTGACCTCTGAAGCAGCGGAGATTCTCTCCGCGTGCCGCGGGATCCGCGCGGGTTTGTCGGTTTCGAAGCCCTCTCGGCACCCCTTGTCGGTGAGGGAGTGTTGCAAAGCTCTCCGCCAATAGTTATATTCGGGAAGATCAAGTTATATTCGGGAAGATCATTTGTAGGAGGGACTATGCGGACCAACACTTGCCCGGCCGACCACAAGCACGGTGAGACGCCGACCTGCTACCGGAGCCACAAGTGCGCGTGCTTCGACTGCAAGGACGCCAACCGGATTCGTTGCTACGAGTACAAGAAGCTCGTCGCCTACGGCCGCCCGACGGGAACGCTGATCGATGCCCGCCCCGTGCAAATCCACCTCGGAGACCTGGTCATGGCCGGCATGACGCCTGCCGCGATCGCGGCCGCCGCCGGCATCGACCTGAGCACCGTCCACAACATCATGAACCGACGGATCCCACGCAAGCGCAGCACGCCCTTCCGCATCTATCAGGCGACCACCGAGAAGCTGCTCGCCGTCACGCCCGACCTGACCACTGTTCCCGACGGCCACCGGGTGGATTCACGAGGAGCACGCCGACGCCTGCAGGCGCTCGGGCTGAAAGGCTGGGCGATCCAGTACCTCGCCGATCGCTGCGACCTCGACCGACACAGGCTCGACCGAGTCCTGACCTCCCCTCGTGTCTTCAGCTCCACCAACCGTGCAATCACCGCCCTCTTCGAAGAGCTCTGGGACAAAGAGCCCCCGACCGACACCCCGATCCAGTGCGCCGTCCGAACCATCACCATGCGGCGAGCGCAGGCGGAGGGGTGGTTGCCGGCGCTCGCATGGGACGACATGGATCTCGATGACGCTCCGGCGGATGCGAGTTCTGAGCCGGTACTCGTCGATGAGGTCGCGGTCGAGCTCGCGCCACGTGGCGAGCCCGTGCGTCTCACCCTGTTCGAGCGGCAGATCGTCATCGATCGTGCGTCCGACGCGAGGATCTACACCAGCGCGATTGCACCCGTGCTCGGAATCACTCCTCGTCACGTTGAGCGGCTGCGTGCGCACGCGAAGGCTGCGTGATGAGCAAGATCCTCGACTCCCTGGAGGCGGCCAAGCACGGCACAGCTTCGGGGTATAAGGCTGGGTGCAAGAGCAAAGGTGCATGCCCAAATCGGGAGAGCCGGGTGGATCTCACCTGCGAGCGCGCCTACCGCGCCTACGTGCATTACCGGGCACTGTTCCGGCTCGGGCCGGACGCCCGAATTACTCGAGCGATGCTTCGCGAGGCGAAAGGGCTGAAGGCATGGATGTGACGACCGCGGATCTGAGCGCACGGATGTCGACCGAATGTGGGACATCCGTCACCGCCAGCTGGAGTTTCCGTCTCTTCCAGCTCGTCTGCCGACGGGTGGATGGAGAACCACTCACGCCATCGATGGAGGCAGCTTTCGATCGCCTCCTGCAGCTCGTCGAGCAGCTCGCCCTTCGCGTGCATGATTCGAGGATCTGATGCCGCACGCACGCGTGGCCGGCAAATCCATCGCCCCGAACGCCGCCTGCGTCGAGTCCCCGGGCTACACCGTCCGCCGCCACTATGACCTGACCGCCGCCCCCGGACCAAGGATCCCCGATGCGCACCACCACCAAGATCAAGACCATCACCGTCGCCGCCGTCGCCCTGATCGCACTTGCCATCACCTCTTTCAGCACCCTCCCCGGGCTCCAGGAAGCCCAGCCCCCTCCCGCCGCCTCCACACCCGCAGCGGAGCCAGCATCGCCACCCACTGCCGTCGAAGTCAGCGCATCGCCCTACGCCGACACCGCGGCGCTCGCGGCAGTCCTTCCCCTTGTCGTCGACGAGTCCGAGATCCCCGCCTACGTTCGAGCCTCGTTCGGCCCCGCCTGGGCCGATGTCGACGGGAACGGCTGCAGACAGCGCGATGACGTGCTCGCACGAGATCTTGTCGATGTCGAGATGGCGAGCAATCGATGCACGGTCCTCCGCGGAGTGCTTGAGGTTGACCCGTACACCGGCAAGCGCATCACCTTCCAGCATGACCGGGTCGCCGAACCCGGCAACCCCGGCAGCCAGGGCGTGCAGGGCGAGCACATCATCAGCCTCAAGGCAGCACACGTCGGGGGAGCGTGGAGCTGGAGCGATGAGCAGCGACTGAAGTTCGCCAACGACCTCGACAACGTCATCGCCGTCGATGGCATCGCTAATCAGTCCAAGCAGGACTCCGGTCCCGCTGACTGGCTCCCCCTGACCATCTATCGGTGCACCTACGTGACGAAGTACGCCCAGATCGCCGCCGAATGGGGGCTGGCCGTCAGCGCGGCCGATCGCGACGCCCTCGTGACCACCCTCAACGAATGCGCGGTGTCAGAATGACCGACCCCACCACCCTCACCATCACCGACGAGCAGCACGCGATCGCGCGAGCGTACGTCATCGCCAATATCGAAGAACTGCTGTATTGGAGCGATCTCGCTGAGCTCCTCGCCGAGCCCTTCCTCTGCCCCGAGCGCGACCACCCCGCTGAGCGGGCGGTTCACCAGCTCGCCAAGATCGAAGGCATCCCACTGCAGCGCACCCTCCGTCTCGACGCCGCCGACTTGCAATCTCTGAACCTGGCCACGCTCGCTCCAGGCGACGGTGCTGCACAGATCCTTGCCCTTCTAAGCCGATCGAGGCTAAGCGGTTAGCCTCGACGTCTACAGAGGGTCTCCGTAGGCGTCGTGGTTGTAACGGCGGAGATCCTCGATGAATGCAGGACTGGTCGTGTCATAGCGGACGATCGCCGCGGCGGTGCTGCCCTGCGCCTCGAACAGAGTCAGGTTGGCGTACACCCGTCCGCAGACAGGGCACACCGCGAACTCTGACGGGTCCGAAGATCCATCCGCCGTCCACGACAGCCGACCGTCATTCGTCGCATGGCCCCAGTTCTCGGTCTGGGAGTCGTTTCCGCATTCGCACGTCTGGTTCTCACCCTCCTCGTCGACCGTGATCTCTCCGTCGACGAGAACGGTTGCGTAAGGCCAGCCGTTCGTCGGCGCACTCACGATGCGGCTTTCGCCCGCCGTTGCCGCGTAGGCTTTGCTGGCATCACCAGTTCGCCGGCGGTGATGAGTTGTTGATAGTTCGTGAACAGCGCACGCAGTCTCGAATCCTCAGTAGCCGTGCCGCGCATCCCCAGCGCTTTGTCGAGCGCCGAGTCGAGCTGTCGATGAGCGTGCAGCAGCTCCGGGGCCATAGCCAACGGGTTGTAATGATCCGCGAGTGATCGTTCGGGACGCAGCGCGCGGGCCTGCAGTACTGCCTGGCCGCCGAGAATGATCGCGGTCCGCTGTGTATCGCTCAGAGCCGGGAGCGGAAACGTGTTCCACGTCAGAGTGTTCGAGAACCGCAGACGTGACTCGAGTCGACCACCGATTGTGCGCTGCCACGTGATGAACGCGGAGGAGGAGATCACCCCGAATGCGAGCCCATCAGGATCATCTGCCTTGAAGTTGGCGTCGCCGCAGATGACCTCGGGGCCGAACAAAGCGGTCGGAAAGTGCTTCCGGGTCTCGCTCGCGTGCCGTGGAACGCACACATATGGGGTCTCAGGCTGCGATCGTTGGCCGAACAGATGAGGTGTTTCGGCCATCTGGCGCGTAGACGCAGCTTTCGAAGCGACACGGAAAGCGCGGATGGCGTCCAGTCGGTAGCGCAGGATCGGGGAACGCGCGATGTCGCTCGGGTCGAGATCGACCAGCCACAGACACCAGCGAGGTTCGTTGTGGATCAGTTGGCGTGCGCCCACGAACGGACGAAGGTATTTCGCGGCCACAGGGTCAGCGGCGACCGTGTCGTAGTCCTCGGGCTCAACGAGTAGGTTGCCGTCGTCGCGTGCCATGTTGCCGAACACCATCGGTGGAAGATCTGGCGACAGCGTGGTGCGGCGCTGTTCAACGAGAACATTTGGGCCGTCCACGAGATATCCGTTGAGCTGCTCCGTCACCGGTTTTTCGTGCGGCTCGCCGCGCAGGTCTCCGGAGTAGTCGAACAGCCGAGCTCGCGTCCTTTGGTCTTTGTCGAATCCGATTACTGAGCAGTGCACCGCTGCCGCTCCCGGTGCTTCGCTGGTCCATGCGAACGTGCGATGTGCGAATTTGATTCGCCAGCCTCCGTCAAACAGCGGGCGGAAAAGCGCGGGTACTGGCTCACCCTGAGCGATTGAGTTCGTCGACACGAAGGCAAACTCTCCGCCGTAGCCAGGACGGCCTAGTAGCTCGAGCGCCTTTGCGTACCAGCCCGTGACATAGTCAAGCCGGCCGATATCATCACGCCGCCACACCTCGCGTAGCTCTTGGGCTTGTTCAGTCGACCTCGTCGCATGGCCTAGGAACGGAGGGTTTCCCATCACGTACAGGTGCTCGCATGGCTCAACAGCCTCAGACCAGTCGATGCGTAGCGCGTTGCCGACGATGATGCTGCGGAGCTTGTCCAGCGGCAGCGGATCCGGCGCGGCGCCGAGCGCGAGCTCCATTGCCTGGTTCGCCTGATGCTCGACCAGGTGCAGCGCGGTCGCTGCGATTTGCGCCGGCCATTCCTCGAGCTCGATGCCGTGGAAGCTGGATAGCTTCACTGCGAGGTGCTCCTCGGTGAAGAACATCGTCCGGGCAGTCTCGCCCGACAGCTCCTGGATTCGTAGCAATACCTCGAGATCCAGGGCTCGCATTTGGCGGTAGCCGATCACGAGGAAATTCCCGCACCCACATGCGGGGTCAAGGAACCGCATCAGGCCCATGTCCGCGCGGAGCTTCTTGAGCTTGGCGGTGTCGTGATAGCCGTCGGTGAATCGTTGCCGGAGCTCGTCGAGGAACATCGGCCCGATGACCTTCATGATGTTGGTCTCGGTCGTGTAGTGCTCGCCGAGCTCACGGCGTGCGGTCTTGTCCTTGACGGCCTGGAAGAGGCTGCCGAAGATCGCCGGCGAGATCGCGGACCAGTTGAACATGGCCGCGTCGGTGAGGCGCTTGCGCATGCCAGTGTCGAACGACGGGATGGAGAGCGGTTCTTCGAAGATGCCTCCGTTGACGTAGGGGAAGCGGGCGATCAGCTCGTCGAGGTTCGACTGCCGGCGCCCCGGCTCGCGGCCCATCACCTGGTACAACAGCGACAGCTGCGGGCCGAGATCTGAGCCGTCCTCGGCCGTGCGGGTCTCGAGGAACTCGAGGAAAAGATCCCGGTCCCAGAGGCCGGCATCGTCGGCGTAGAGCGCGAACAGTGTGCGCACAAGGAACACGCTGGCCTCGTGATCGTCGTACCCGGATCCCTCGAGTGCCTCGTACAGCGATGCCATCAGCTTCGCAGCCTTGATCGACGCCGATTCCTGTGCCTTCGACCCGAACGTCCGCTCTCCGTATCCGGCGAGGAAGGCAAGCTTGTCTGCCTGCTCCCGCAGCTCGCTGAGCTCGAACTCGGTCGGCGCCGCTCCGGTCTCAGAGTGGAGATCCAGGAGCCGGAATCGACGGAAGTCGCTCGTGATCACCCATCGGGGCACCTCGGGATCGGGAACACACCATTCAGCCTTGGACGCAGGGTTGTCTCCCGCGCGGCCCAGAGGAATCGTGCCAAGATTCGCGCATGGATCCTCTCTCAGGCCGGGGGTAGCACGCGGCCCGCCGGTAGTCGGTCACACCTGTGTCGGGCAGCTCGCATGCGAGAACAAAGCGAGTTTGTCGGTTTGTGGATGTGAGAGGCACCCCTTATGGATGTGACAGAGAACATCCGACCAGGTGCAAGCAGAGTGAGGCTAACGTGCCGCCCGGGCCGCGTTGACGACATCGTTCGCGTCGGAGACTTCGACGGCCAAGTGCTTCCCGATGAGCTCCAGCTCGGAGTCCTTCCAGCTGGTGCGGCCTCTCATGCGCTGTCCGAAGGTGACGACGTTCAACCCGAGCATGTCGATGAGCTCCGCCTGAGTCGTGATCTCGGGGGCGCCGTCGCCGGCGGCGATGCTCTGGCGCAGACGCTCAGCGAAGACGCTTGTATCGACGACGCCGGCCGGAATCAGGCGGGGCCGTCGCCCGCTCGTGGACGGCCCACGATTCGATCGACGAGCCATGAACTCATCGATGGCCGCGGCCGAGTACAGAGGAGAACGTCCGCTGTACCGCTCAGGGTAGGGGAACAGGTCGTTCTGCGTGCGGAGCTTGTAGACGGCGCCGACGGAGATCCCCAGTCGCGCCGCCACCTGCACGCTGTCGAGGAGGTCGGGTTCGCTCATGTTCACGAATATAACCTCCACGCGGACACGGGGCGACACGCGGCCAGGTGCAGCGGAACAGGAACTCAGTTCCGTAACCTCGTTCCCATGACCCCCACCAATGTCAACGAGATCCGCCAGGAGCTCCAGGCAGTCGCCGTGGAGATCGCAAAGCAGAAAGAGGTGATCGATCGCCGCGATGAACTCATCGAGTTGGCCCGATCGCAGACTCCGCCGATGACCTTGCGCGAGGTCGCGCAGCTGCTCAAGATGACCGAGCGCGGCGTGACGAAAGCCCTCAGCTCCTACCGCGAACGTCACCAGTCGTTGGCCTCCTGACTCCTCGGATGCCGCACGCGCGCATGAAAAATGCTTGCAATTTTCAATATTTCTTGCCTAATATAACTTCTATGCCGGATCGAAAGGAGGCCCAGCTGTGAACGAGATCGACTATCGCCCCAAGCCGTGGACTCCGAAGGAGATCCTGACGATCTGGGTCGACCAGGCATCTGGCCGTGGTGTCACGCAGGGCGGGGCGCCTGTGCGCCCGGTCATCGGCGATCGCCGCAAGAACCCGAACCTCACCGACCTCCTCGACACCGCGGCGTCCTACGGCGCGAACCGCATCATGCTCACTGGCAAGCGCCCGGAGCCTCAGCCCGGTATCCGGCACTGGCTCTATGTGCAGACGCCGCGATGGAAGCCTGGTTCCCACTGGATCAGCGACCCGCCCACGGGCCGGTTCGAGCATGAGAGCACGGGCTTCAAGATCGAAGTCCGCACGGCCGAGGAGTGGTTCGACGACGCCCCCCTGAGCCCCGCTCAGGCCCGTGAGGCATGGGACACGGTCGCCGCCATCATTCGCTCTGCAGATGAGCGTGCACGGCTCTTCAACAGCCCTGCAGCCACAGGTACGAACCTGTGGGCGCTGTCCCTGCCGAAGACCATCAACCCGGTCCCGGTCGACCCTGACATCGCGTCAGAGATCCACGCGACCAGCGGCCAGCACCACTACGACCACCTTGTCGCCGGCGCCAATTTCAGCCGCCACGAGGACTGCATCCCGCTGATCGACTCCAAGCAGCAGAAGAAGATCAACGCCTTCGCCTACGTCGACGGTCGGTTCATGTACGCCGGCGTCGGCCGCGAACTCGGCATCGGCCCAGCCCGACGTCTCAACCGCGCCGCCGCCTACGAGCTGCTCGAGCAGGATCCCTACGCTCGTGCCCGGTTCCACGTCCGCTTCACCGTCCCCGAGAACTGGAACCACGTCGGACTGCTCGCTGTGAAGCATCAGAGCGTCGCCGAGGGGTGGTACTACCCGAACCGCCCCGGCGCCACCGCCGACACCTGGGCGGATGGCTCCGAGATCCACGTCGCTCGCGCGTTCGGCTGGCAGATCGACCCCCTGGAAGCGATCGTCTTCACCAAGGCCCGCCCCCTGGACACCTTCACCGAGCGCATGACCCGCGCCCGCGCGAAGGTGGCCGAGAACCGCGAGCTGCACCCCCTCATCCGCCAGGCGGTCATGGCGGCGCTCCGCTCGATCGTGCTGCACTCGATCGGAGCGTTCGCCGCGGGGGGACGTGACGAAACCCGCGTCGCAGAGAACCTCTTCGACATCCCCGCCGAGTTCCAGAGCGCAGCCGTCCGACAGGGCAAGCTCTGGATCTTCAACGTTCCCTCCAACCCCAACTCCCGCACGTCGAGCTTCTACCACCCCGAACTCGCCGCACAGGTCTGGGGTCGCGCCCGGGCTCGAGTACTCCACGGCCCCAGCGCCCTCGGCAACGGCACCTCCGGGGCGCTCCGCCTCGACCCCTCCACTCTCATCGGCATCCAGGGTGACGCCGTCTTCACCACCGCGCTGCCCGCCTGGTCGCTCCCGGTGAACAGCGGCGGTGGCGACGACGGCAAGACCGGCCGCCTCCGCCTGCAGGGCTATGCCCGCGGCACCTTCCAGACTCCCGAAACCCTCAAGCAGCGCGCCGCACTCAAGACCCGCGCCGAACGCGCCGGGCTCTCCGAGGCGCTCGCCGACGGCGAGGTGGCGTGATGGCTGACGAGAAGCGCAGCGCACAAGACCTGGTGCGCATCCTCCGCGGCCGCGGCATCACGATGACCGAGCTGGCGGGGGAGCTTCACCGCTCGCCCCGAATGGTGCGCAAGATCCTCAACGGCGAAACCTCCGGCGCCCTGTACCGCGAGACGCTCGAGGAGATCGCCAACACCGGCCGCGCCACCAAGGTGCCGCCGCGTCGACGCCAGAAAGACGGCACGCTGATGCGGATCCGCGGCAAGGCAGCGGACGGCGAACAGACGATGGTCACCCCGGAAGACCCGGGCGGGAAGTACACCACGGAACGCCAGGGAGGCCGGGCACAGATCTCCACCGCCTTCATGTCCGAGGGCGGCAGAATCATCGAAGCTCGCATCCCGAAGGGGAAGACGGCGAAGGGCCGAACGGTCGCGAACGAGCAGCTGGTGCAGCTGGTCCGCAACGCCGCGAAGGGCCAGGCCGGGAACAAGCAGAAGCAGATCACCGCCCGCGTGACCTTCGCCAACGGTCGACGCATGGAAGTGAACACCTACAACGCCTCCACGATGCTCAAGCGCATCAAGGAAGACGGCGGCGACACCCTCGGCTGGCTCGCACGAGAAGCCGGCAACCGCTACGTGAACCTCGACACCACCGACGTGGCGATCACCGGCGTCACACTCAACGTCGTCACCGTCCCGAAGACGGAGGCGTACCAGCGCGAATCCGCAGCCGGTCGCACCCGCCGCACACGAACTCTCACCGAGGCCGAGAAGCAACGCGCCAAGCAGAAGGCGCAGCTCGAAGCCTCCAAGCAGCGCCGCCGCGGCGGACGACGAGGGGCCGAATGATGACCATCGCGAAAGGAGGGGATGCACATGGCTAGCACCGGAGCTGCAGGAGCAGACAAGCCCAAGCGTCGAGCACCCCTCAAGCCCGTCCCTCGCCCCGAAGAAGTCGAGGCGGTCGAACCTATCGACGAGACGACCGAGGAAACCCCCGTCTCGCCCCGCGTCGGCAAGAAGCGCGGCCCCTACAACGTCCAGCGCATCGAGAAGAAGCCCGTGACCTACCGGCTACCCCCAGACGTCATTGAGTACATCGACCAAGCACGCGACGAAGCTGCAGCCCGCGGCGATCGCCTCACCAAAGACGAAGCAATCACCATGGCAGTGCGCGCGTTCTGGGGCGGAAAACGCCAGCGACGCCGCTGATGGGTCGCCGATCAACGCTCGAGCAAGAGCTCTACGAGCAGCTCCTCGATCAAGGGCTCGACGAGTACTCCGCAGATCTCCTCGCGCACGAGCAGGCAGCAGACCTCGAGCCCGAACAAGCCGATGAGTGAAAACCGCGCTCAGGTTCCGAAGATCTCCACCTGGACCATGCCGTTGAGCCCCGCGAAGACGTTCTGATCCACCCGGCTCGCGGCCTCGACGAGAGCGTCCAAACCAGCATCTGCGGCTGCGATCGCCAACTCGTGATCCGGCGCCACGTTCGTCGGCCTCGTGCCGACCGTGATCATGTCGCGTCCAGCGGCATCCTGCGTCACCATCGAGTGCTTCGGCGTGCCCCCGCCCACAGTCTGCGGCCGCCACTGATGGAAGTTCACCCCACGGATCTGCATCAGCCCATCCCACCGAGGATCCTTCACCAGATCATCGAGCGCAGCCACGATCTCATCTACCGGCGACGGCCCCGCAGCGCTCGCCGCCTTCTGCGCGTTCGTGATGAGCCGGGATCCGAGCGCTTCCCAGGCGTTGCGATCCTCCGAGAACGGAGGGAACGACTTCGCCTTCGAGTAGGCGTCTTCGATGATCGGTCGCGCGTCTGTATGCAGCCACAGCATCCGCAACAGGACGTTCCCCAGCCCATGAGCTGCACCCAGCGCCCAATACGTCACCATCTCCGCGTGAGCTCGAACGGCCATCACCTCCTCGGGCGGCGCCGGCACCCCAGGCTCGCGCTCCGTCGGCCACCGCCGGGCGTCCCGGCTCGCGGCGAGCGCGAGGGCGATCTGCTCGCCGGTAGCGCCCATGCGGCCCATGATCTCGGTGACACGATCGGTCGCCCAGCGGGCACCATTCCATTGGGTGCTGATCGCTGCCAGCGGTGCGTGCACGGCGGTCATCTGCACTTCTCTCGCGACGTCGGCGATGTGGATGTCGCGGGGCGTCTTGATCACCTTGGAGGGGTCGGGAGTGAGGGAGAAGATCGCCATGGCGGCGAGGGATCCCTTTTCCTGCTGCGGTTCGCTCATGTCGGCACGGTACTCCCCGGCGTGTGTCGCCGCCGTGATGGGGCGAGGGTGCGCCGATAGGGTGTGCGCATGGCTCGAAGGATCATTCACCAGCTCGTCGACGACCTCGATGGGACACAGCTCGAAGACGGTCAGGGCGAGACGGTCAGGTTCGGTCTCGATGGCAAGGCCTACGAGATCGACCTGAGTGCGGAGAACGCGGCCGCGCTGCAGGAGGCGCTTGCTCCGTTCGTCAAGGCCGGTCGTCGGCAGGGCGGATCTGAGACTCCTCGTCGACGCAGCTCGAGCAGGGATCTCGATGCGATCCGCGCCTGGGCGCGGGAGAACGGATACGAGGTCGCAGATCGCGGCCGGATCTCCGCCGACGTCGAGAAGGCGTACAACGCCCGCTAGGCCCTCCAGCGAGCCCGTGACGCTCTACCTCGCCTCCTCCGCACACAATGAGCCGTCCGGGGCGCTGATCGCGCTGTGCGCGGCGTCTGTGGCCTGTACTAGCCTGCGAGGCATGTGCGGCCGCTTCGCTCTTTCAGATTCCGTCAACGAGCAGATCACTGAGTTCGTCACGGAAACAGGCCGGCGCCCGGATGAGTGGTCGCCGGATTGGGAATCCAGCTACAGCATCGCTCCCACGCAGGACATCCCGATCCTGCTCGATTCGGCGAAATCGGGAGAGCCCCGGTTCGAGCGAGCGCGGTGGTCGCTGGTGCCGTCCTGGTCGAAAGAACTCAAGGTCAAGTTCGCCACGCACAACGCGAAGGCCGAGGGCATCCTCGAGAAGAACACCTGGCGAAAGCCCGTTCAGTCCCACCGCGCGATCATCCCCGCGCACGGGTTCTTCGAATGGACGGGAGAGCGCGGATCCAAGCAGCCGTGGTTCATCCACCACCCAGAAGGACAGCTGCTCGGGTTCGCGGGCCTCTACAGCTGGTGGGTCGATCGCACCGCCGCGGAAGACGACCCCGACCGATGGAAGCTCACAGCAACGATCCTCACGTCGGATGCGGTCGAAACGCTCGAGGGGATTCACGATCGCAACCCCGTGATCCTCCCGCAACACATGTGGCTGCACTGGATGGACCCGACCATTGTGGGAACCCAGGAGCTCGTCGACGAAGCAGTCCGCGCCGGCGTCGCGGAAGCATCCAGCCTCACCTTCGACCAAGTTGCCCCCTTCAAGGTCAGCGACAACGGGCGACAACTCATCACTCCGCTGCCCGCATGACCGGCTCGGCTCCGTCGCTATGGTGAGGGCAACACACCAGTAGCGACGGAGGGGGTTCGTGATGGACATCGCGAGAAATGATGCTGGAGATCTCGTCACCATCGAGATGATCCGAGGCCAGGCATCGCCCCCAGCGTTATGGTGCCCCGGGGAGCTGCCTGGGGGCGACGAGTGCGGCGCGAAGGTCCAGATCAAGGCCCTCAACAGCAAGGTGATGGCGGCGCACTTCGCCGCTCGGCACGCGCCCGGTTGCGATAGCAGCTCTGAGCACTCCGAGGATCAGCCCGGCGACGCCGGCCACCAGGTCGACCAGGGCTTGCGGCCTGTCCGCTGGAAGATGCGACTCGGCGAATCAGGACAGTCCCAAGGCCCTGACGGGCGGCATCGTCCCGACGACAACGCGGCCGGGAACAAGACTCGTCGACGGCGAGCAAACCCCGCGAACGGGCTCGAAGACACCGCCGACGACAAATCGTTCTCCACGCTGCTGCTGAACATCATCGCGAAGAAGATCCCCGCAAGCCTCGAGCTCGTCATCGGGACGCGACCGCCGGAGCTTGCATCCTCCCTCATCGTCGAAGCAGCCAACGCGGACAAAGCGACCTACACGGACAGATGGATCATCCTCTGGGGGCTGGTGAAAGAGGTCCGAACCAGCGGTTACGGCAGCCTGATCCTGAAACTGAAGCGCGCAGCGGACGACGTCGCGATCCTCGTCGACAAGACGAACATGAGCCGCCTCGGCATCGACGGCAGCACCAACCTCGTGGGACGCCACGCCATCGCCTTCGGCAAGTACACCGTCCCCGACAGTGACCGCCCCCACCTGCGCGTCGAAATCGACGCCCTCGCGTTCAACCCACGACTGCGGCGAGCGCGACCGACAGCACCGTAGGGCACCCTGGTCGTCTGGTGTGGGTCAGGCGGCGTCCAGGACGCCGGCGACGCCGAGGACGACGTTCGTGATGATGAGGGCGATGATGACGACGCACAGGGCCGTCATGGCCCATCCGAGCAGCCGGTAGCGGCGGCGCTGCTCTGTTGTGAGCTCGAGGGATTCACCGGTTGTAACGCGGTGGTTCACGATCTGCAGGTTGGTGCGTGACATCGCTCCGGCGAGGACCATCAGGACGACGCCGAGGCCGAGCGCGCCCGCGATGAGGTAGCTGCCTTCGATGGCTCGTCCGATCGCTGAGACGAGGAGCGTGACACCCAACGCAATGATCGTGATGAGCATGGCTATCGAGCCGCGGCGCTGCAGCGTGGCGGAGGAGGACTGCATCCAGCCGCCCAGGATCGCGCAGAACGCCGGGATCAGGGACACGATCACCGCGGCCATGAAGACGTACTGGGAGATATCAATGCTGCTCATCAGGTGTGCCTCTCGTCAGCGGCGATCGTAAAGGGAGTGGGGGACATCGCCGATATTCATTCGGGCGACGTCGACGCGGCGAGCTCGTCGACATGGTCGAGGAGCTGTTGCCAGCTGCGGATAGCGCGGATCCGCCCGGCGATGGTGATGACGGCCCACGGGGTGGGGGTGTGGAGTTCGTAGCGGCGCTGGCCGTAGACGGTCACTTCGATGCCGCGGCTGATCCAGGTTGTCGTGTGCCCAGGGGCGGTGTCGGCGATCGCCTCGAGGAGTTCGGCGATGCGCGGGTCGGCGGCGGGTGCGGTCACGCTGGTTCTTCTCGTGAGGAGTGGCTGAGGATACGGGCTTGGACGAGGGGGAGCAGTGCCGCCTTCTGCGTGGCGGTGAGACGGGCGAAGTGGGCGGCGAGGGTGTCGAGGGCCTGTTCGAAGGTATCGGGGATGCCCTGGAGTGCGTTCTGGGCGCGCTGGGCGGTGCGTGCGGCCTGCGCGTCGGCGAGGTCGTCGAGTCGCCAAGTCTCGATATCGGCGGAGTGCGGCCAGGAGCCGACCACGCGGGGCGCGTTGGGGCCGTTCATGAGGATCTTGGTGGGGTCATCGGCGGGCTGACGGATCTGGAGGATGGCGCCCACGGGGAGACCCGCCTGGTACGGCTGGAATGCACCCTTGGCGGCGCCGAGGGTGTCGCTGGCGTCGAGCTCTCGGTACCAGTAGGCGATCTTCTGTCCGGTGAGGAGTCGCCGGCCGATGTAGACGACGCGTGATGCGCTGATGCTCATGGCTGTTCCCTTCACGGGTTGGTACCCGGGAGCCTGGGGTGATCCGCCAGGCCCCCGGGGCGCTCAGGCGGAGAGAGGTTCGTTGGCCTTAGCTGCTGCGGGGCTGCCGAGCTGCTCGGCGCGCTGGGTGAGCCAGTAGGCGATGAGCGCTGGGTCGGCGGTGGCCGGGGTCCCGGGCGCCGCGATCAGAAGGTCACCTCGATCTACTGGGCCGTGAGCACCGCGTCAGTCACGGGGATCCTCGACCAGGTGCGAACCCGGATGGCCCAGATGCTCGGCCAGCTCCGTGCCGTCACCCCTGCCGGCGCAGCCCTCCCCGCGCCCGCAGACGCCAGCAGAGCGGTCAGCATCGTCATCCACGGCAAGAACAACCGCGTGAACTTCGCCCAAGCCACGGACGGCGGGGTCGCATCCACGGGCGAAGACAGCGAACCAGAGGGCCGGTTCTGGACGACAGGACGCCGCATCGGCGCAGCGGCCGTAGGCGTCGCCACGATCGCCGCCACGGTGATCGGCTGGCTGCAGCTTCAAGCGGCAGGGTAGGCCGGATCCCGTCAGGTCTCGAGGTAGACGCGATTCTCTTCGCCGGCGGTGAACCCCAGGCGCTCGTATCCGTCCCGGAGAGCGTCCGTGCGGGCTCCCGCGGCGAGCACCTGCCCGGCGGGAATGCTCGCAGTGTCCGCGCGGCCAGGAGGAAGGCTGCCGCTCCGTCGGCGGCGGTGCGCGCAGCGAGCGACTCGATAACCCAGCGGTCACCGTCGGGGGTCTCGTCGCCGATCGACGTCGTCGCAGACGAGCTCAGCAGAGCCGGCACTACCTGCAGCGCCCCACCGGCGACAACGCTCACGATGAGCGCCCAGAAGAGCACGTTGCCTACCCACATCGTGACCGTGAGCAGCTCGCCTGATCGCGTCGTGATTGCGAGTACGACGACCAGGATGAACGCCGCGCACACCACGAGGACGATGATCGTGAAAACGAGCAGCAGCGCACCCAACGCGCGGGCACGAGAGTGACGCACCGCGATGACGAGCGATCGCCGATCACGAGCCCCGTGCACACCGCCCCTGAGATGAGCGGTCGCCACGAGCACAAACGACAGCGGCACCATCGCGACCGCCGCAAGCAGCGCAGAGCTCGCACGCTCCTCGGCACCTCGTCGGTTCGGATCTCCTCGCTCACGCCCCGGAAGAAGTCCACGCTCGCACCGCCATACGCAGCAGCATGTGTCCACACCAGCCCCGGAAGATCTCGCCACCGCGCCGAGTCGACTCCCTACCCACGCGCACGTCCGATCACCACGCCAGCGTAACGATGTCCCGCTGCGCATCGAGCTGCGCTGCGGCGGCGGGATACGGTCGACGTAGATATCGACGAAGGAGTGCCATGGACCGGTTCGACATGCCCCGATTGCAGCGGATGGAACGCCCGCGGGAATCCGTGCAATTCACCGGCCCAGAGAGCCGCGACGACGTCATTCAGTTCGTGCGGAAGTATCGCCCGCAAATCAACGCCACATTCGATCCTGCGATGCAAACGCTGGAATTCGACGGCAACGAAGACGGTGACGGCGGCAGAGAGCTGAAACTGAAACTGAACGACCTGGTGGTCTACCAGCACGGCGAACTGCACGTAATGCCGCCGGGGCTGTTCCTGCCTGCAGCTGACGACACCGACGACTAGGGCGCGGTACTGCGGCGAGCGCAAGCGGGTGTCCAGATCACGCCGCTGCCGCCAGCGGGGCTGCCGCATCGATGGACGGGAGCCATTTCACCGCGATGGGGCGGTCGAGGGCTGCGTCGTCGAGATGGTCGGGGAAGATCCAGATTGTCGGCATGGCGCGGAGTCTAAGAGCGGTCGGAAGTGGTGTGTCCATGTCTACGACGCTAGGTGCGATTTGTGGGCTTAATTCTGGCCGGTGCGCCCCTACGGTGGGGAGCAGAGAGACGAGGTCGTGATGGCGGAACCGGTGGAGGTCACCGACGAGGAGGAGCTGGTTCAAGCTGCGGAGATCCGTCGACGACTTGAACAAGCGCCGATTGTCCTCGCGCGCTACGAGCGGTTGCCCGCTGTGCCTGCGCTGGGCTCTGATGTGGCGGGCGACGACATCGCGACAGCGTGGATGACCAGCAGTCATCTGGTGAACGCGACGCTGCTGATGGCGGCTGACAACATGCGAGCACTCGGGGTGCTCCTGTTCTCCAACGACCGGCTCTCGATGCCGCTCTATGCGCACTACCCGATCCTGCGATCGATCCTCGAGGCGTCGGCCCTGGTGAAATGGCTTCTCGAACCTGAGGAACGAACCGAACGCGTCACCCGGATGCTGCGCACGAGGTGGTCTGACTCCTTGCATGATCGCGACCTCAAGCGTGAGGAGGTCGCGACTGTGAAGGCGATGACCGGCTACGACGCTGAGGAGGTGTCGCGTGCGGAGGTGGCGATCGCCGGTCGGTATGCCCGTGATGTCGCCAAGATGCGGGAGATCTCCGAGGCGTTCTCGATCCCGCACGCCGTCGTGAAGAGGGGCAGGGCACCGTGGGTTCACATGGTGCGGGCGGTCTGTACCGTCGCGGAGGGGGCCGATTGGATCGCGGTGCCGGGCGAGTATGCGGCGAGCACGTGGCGAGCGCTCAGCGGCCTGTCTCACCCGTCCTACGGGGGTGTCGTGAACAGCTCGTCGATGCAGCGCATCGCTGATGGCAGCTCGGACGGCACTCTGCTGGCCCGTTTCAGCGCCGATCTCGGTGTGACACAGCGGGCGATCGAAGTCGCGTGGAACACCACGCAGGAGGCCATTGAGCTCGTCGAACAGCGATACGGCACCCGCCGGTGACTGGCGTCGATCTAGGCCGATGCTGACGCGTTGAAGAAGATCCGCGCCGTGTCGGGGGAGAGTCCCTCTTCCATGAGGATCTGCCCCGCGACGGCGCAGATGACCATCGAGATCGCGTTGAGGTGCCCTGACCAGTCGATCGGCTCGTCAGGCGTGGTGAAGACACCGAACGCGGACACGGGCGCGTAGGCGTCAGCCAGTGCTGCAGTCGCGTGTGAGAACTGCGTTGCCGTCCACCACTGGTCGTAGAAGCCGCCCGCGTCCTTGGTCTGCTTGGAGAAGTTGAGGACGGCGCGAGCTACACCGATGAGGGCTGTGTCGAGAGGGCCGAACTGCTCGAGGTCGATCTCCGGCGTGGTCTCGATGATGGTGACGGGCAGGCCCATCTCCCGGAGGTTTTTGGGGTGCTTGTTCGCGTACTGAGCTTCGGTGTCGAACTGGGCGCGAAGCCCTGCTGCCCGGTCGTCGAGGCCGAGCAGCCACATCAGGCGCAGGGAGATCTCCATCACCGTGCGGGTGTTCGGCCCGGTGGCGCTCTTGCGTCCGTCTCGCGTCAACTCTCCGACCGCGAGGATCTGGTCATGGGCGGCGAGCACCCAGCCGATGACGGTACGTCCGACGGGGGTGGTTCGGATGTCCTGGTGGTCGACGGCGAGCACCGCGCGGGCGACCGTGACGACGTACTCCGGGGAGACGGGATCGATGGAGATCTCGTCAGGCATCTTCGGCATGGATCCTGTCCTCGGTCGTGAGTGTCAGAAGAGGGAAGGCCCCCGAGCGCGTGGCATCGGGGGCCTTTCAAAATCAGGAGGGATTCGAACCCCCGACATCCGACTTAGCAAGAAGGCGCTCTATCCGCTGAGCTACTGATGGCTTGTGTGGTCTTCGGCGATGGTAGCGCGGGGGTGGGTGCTTAGGAGAAATCCGTCCGTGGTGTCAAGCGCCGTGAGCGCTCGCCGCAGAGTCGGCGGCTGCGTGTGGGCCGGGGACTGGCCCCGACCCCACACGGCTCATTCCCCGTCGAGCAGAGTCACAACGTCGCGTGCGCTGGTGATCAGAGCGGCGTTGTATTCGCGGATCAGGCGGTGGCATCCACTCGAGGCGGCAGATGTCAGGGGGCCAGGTACTGCCCCGAGACCGCGACCGAGAGCGGCGGCATGGCCAGCCGTGTTCAGGGATCCCGACCTCCACCCCGCCTCAGAAACGATCGTCACCCGGGTGAGAGCCGCCAATACCCTGTTTCGAGAAAGGAACCGCCACCGCGACGGCGCTGTGTCCAGGGGCACCTCGGAGACGACCGCGCCGCGCTCAGCGATTCGAGCGATCAGCTCCGAGTGCCCCGCCGGGTAGGGGCGTCCGACCCCACCGGCGACAACGGCGACAGTGGGGATGCCTGTGGCGAGGGCGGCGCGGTGCGCGGCCCCGTCGATCCCATAGGCCGCGCCACTGAGGATCGTGACCTGGTGCTCTGCGAGGTCGGAGACGATCTCGTTTGTAATGGCTTCGCCGT
>Ga0209646_1000176_pt1 | contig 81901 bp, 72 predicted proteins | sample AraplaL_Col_mTSA_FD_184259 | JGI IMG/M metagenome (GOLD analysis project Ga0209646, IMG submission 184259) | Arabidopsis root microbial communities from the University of North Carolina, USA - plate scrape CL_Col_mTSA (SPAdes) (version 2) | ecosystem: Host-associated > Plants > Roots >...
GACGAGCCGATCCGCGACTGGGTCAAGCTGGCCGTCACCCGCGCCCGCAACTCCGGCATGCCGGCAGTGTTCTGGCTCGACCCGTATCGTCCGCACGAAGCAGAACTGATCAAGAAGGTCGAGACTTACCTGAAGGATCACGACACCAAGGGCCTGGACATCCAGATCATGTCGCAAGTGCGCGCCATGCGTTACACGCTGGAACGCGTCATCCGCGGCCTGGATACCATTTCGGTGACCGGCAACATCCTGCGCGACTACCTGACCGACCTGTTCCCGATCATGGAACTGGGCACCAGCGCCAAGATGCTGTCGATCGTCCCGCTGATGGCCGGCGGCGGCATGTACGAAACCGGCGCGGGCGGTTCGGCGCCGAAGCACGTCAAGCAACTGGTGGAAGAAAACCATCTGCGCTGGGACTCGCTGGGCGAGTTCCTGGCGTTGGCCGTGTCGCTGGAAGACATGGGCATCAAGACCGGCAACAAGAAGGCGCAAATCCTGGCCAAGGCGCTGGACGATGCGACCGGCAAGCTGCTGGACAACAACAAGTCGCCGTCGCCGAAGACCGGCGAGCTGGACAACCGCGGCAGCCATTTCTACCTGGCCATGTACTGGGCGCAGGAACTGGCGGCGCAAAAGGACGACGCCGAACTGGCCGCCAAGTTCGCACCGCTGGCCAAGACGCTGACCGAGAACGAAGCCAAGATCACGGCCGAACTCAAGGCAGTGCAAGGCAAGCCGGTCGACATCGGCGGCTACTTCCTGGCCGACCCGAAGAAGGTCAGCGAAGTCATGCGTCCCAGCGCGACCTTCAATGCTGCACTGAGCGAAGTCAAGTAAAAGTCAAGTAAGTAAGAGTAAAACGGATCTGCGCAAGCCGGCGGATCCGCAAGATAAAAAGGCAGACCAATTCGTTGGCCTGCCTTTTTTCATTCTGCACGAACAGTCATGCCATCCCCCCGGTCGGCGTGTTGTTCATTGCATCGGTATTGCCGGATTGCGAGGCGCTCAGGCGCCGGAGTAAAGCGTGTCGCCATGCTGCGCGGTTTGCAATTGCCGTTCGACGTCCTGGCGGCTCTGCGACGACGGCGCTTGCGACACGACGGGATAATTGTCGCCTTCCGACAGCAGGCCCTGATGTTCGGCCTGGATCAGATCCTGTTTGACCTGCGCGCGCGAGACGGTCGACGTGAATGGCTGGTCAGCCGGATACGGTGCTTCGGCGAAGGCGCCGGCGGCGGTGCTCAGTGTCAGGACGGCGAGGGCGATGTGAAATGTACGCATGGTGTATTCTCCAAAAATAAGGCGACGGCCGCAGTCAGTCGTGCAAACCACACGACTTGGGAAAAACATTGAAGGGGGCTGCGGCCATCGTGAATACATTGTGCGCTGCAGCCATCGACGCCAGCATGACGAACGGATGACAATTTCGTCATGCCCATGTCAGGGGTTTGCCAGACAAGAACCATGTGTGTAACGCGAGCCGGCGTCGTGCAAATTGCGCGTGAATTGTTTGTGCATTGATTGCCGTCCCGGGCGCGCGTTCCTGCATGCCGCGCGGGCTTTGCGACAGCGGCCGATGCAGGTGTAAGATAAAAGACTCCATGTCCTCCAGCACAAGGTGAGTCAACGATGATGAAACCTATTTCCTTCGTACTTGTCCTTGCCGCCGCCGGCGGCATGCAGAGTCATCCGCTGCCGGTGCTGGCTCAGGTGCAGGCAACCGATTCCGGCTGCGACTGCCAGCAACCCGTCGGCGCCTGTGCGGCGTCGATCGCCGTCAAACCGGTCGAGGCCGCCACCCTCGGTTCCTATGCCGCGGAACTGAAATTCACCTCGTCCGCGCCGGCCTGTTCCAAGATCAACTACTACGTCGACGGCACGCCGTATTTCAACGTGCTCGTGAGCGGCAACTCCGGCACCGACAACATCTGGGGGCCGAAGCAGGTGAGCCGCGCCAATATCACCGACATCAGTTGCCAGGTCTGCAAGCAGGTCGAGCTCAAGCCTGTCCCGCAAGACGGCAAGCCGGCCAGGAGCGAACGCAAGCCGTCGTCGTTCGATGGTCAATGGGCGGGAGCGGGGAACAATTCCTTCGGTTCGGCGCAACGCTGGACGCTCAGCTTCGCGACCACGGCGGCGGGGCAGGCCGCCATCACCGGCACCATGGAAGGCAACTTCCCGACGGTGCCGATCAGCGCCAGCGGCACCGTCAGCGGCAGCACGCTGAGCTGGAAGGATCAGCAGACGACGTGCTCGGCCAATCTGCTCACCGACGTATCGCTGGCCTTCGAATGCCACGGACAGGGCTCGGTGCAGATGGTGATGAAGCGGCAGTAGCCGCTGGGCTTGCCTGGTTTGTCCAGGTTCACAACCGGTGTGGAATCAGCCGCACCGGAATCGATTTCGCCGCCGGCACCTTGCTCCCCTTGGCGTGATGCGACAGTGGTATCAGCGGATTCAGTTCCGGAAAATATCCCATCACGCAACCCGCCGGAATATCGTAAGCCTGCACCCGCAGGTTCGGCACGCGACGCGCAATGCCGTCATGGCACACCGTCTGCGCCGTGACGAAAGCGCCGTCCTGCAGCGCCAGGCGTTCCATGTCCGATATGTTCATTAGCAGCACCCGGCGCGTGCCGTGCACGCCGCGGAAGCGATCGTCGAGACCGTACACCGTGGTGTTGAACTGGCTGTCGCCGCGCGTCGTCATCAGGCGCAGCGTATCCGGTCCGTCCGCGGGCATGTCGGGATCTTCGTCGAAGCTGTCCGGCGTGATGAAGTTGGCCTTGCCGTTGGGGGTATTCCATTTGCGTTCGCGCGCCGCCAGCGGCCGCGCAAAACCGCCCGGCGTCCACATGCGCTCCTTGAAGTCGTGGAAGATGTCCGGATAGGTCTCCGCGATGGCGTTGCGGATGCGCGCATAGTCGGCGGTCCAGGCGTTCCAGTTGACCTTGGGGTTGGGGATCAGGATGCGCTTGGCGACTTCCGCCACGATGGCAACTTCCGACAGCAATTGCGCCGATGCCGGTTTGACCACGCCGCGCGAGCCGTGCATGCGGCCGGTGCTGTCTTCCACCGACACCGCCTGCGCGCCGCCGGCTTGCTGGTCGATCTCGATGCGGCCGAGGCAGGGCAGCAGGTAGGAACGCTTGCCGTGGATGACCGAGCTGCGGTTCAGGCGCGTCATCACTTGCACCGTCAGGGGAATTTGCCGCCACGCCGGTTCCATGCGGTCATGGTCGGGAATGGCGCGCACGAAATTCCCGCCCAGCATGAAGAAGGCAGAGATGTTCTGCCTGAGTATTTCTTCGCAGGCCTCGACGGTGTTGAGGCCTTTTTTTTCGGGCACGGTGAAGCCATATTGCTGCTGCAGTTTGTCTTTCGGCACCAGTTCCGGTTTCTCGGTGATGCCGACGGTGCGTTGTCCCTGCACGTTGGAGTGGCCGCGGATCGGGCAGATGCCGGCGCCGGGTTTGCCGATGTTGCCGCGCAGGAGCAGCAGGTTGGTCAGCATGTGGATGGTGCGCACCGCTTCGCGATGCTGCGTCACGCCCATGCCGTACATCAGCATGCAGGCGCGCGCTTTGGCGTAGGTCTGCGCGGCCTGTTCCAACTCGGCGCGCGTGACGCCCGATTGCCGCTCGATGTCGTCCCAGTCGGCTTGCCGCGCAGCATTGGCGAATTCTTCGAAACCGGCCGTGTGGTCGGCGATGAAGCCGGCGTCGAGCAGGCGCGGCTGGCGTGCGGCCCGCGCCGCGTCGTCGTTCTCGATCAGCCATTTGGCCATGCCCATGACCGCCGCCGTGTCGCCGCCGATCTTGATCTGCACATATTGCGTGCTGATGGCGGTGCGCGCCGGCGTCAACATTTCCAGCGGCGACTGAGGATTGACGAAACTGACCAGGCCGCGCTCGCGCAGCGGATTGAAGGTGATCACCGGCGCGCCGCGCTTGCGCACCCCTTCCAGCGCATGCAGCATGCGCGGCGCATTGGTGCCGGTATTGTGACCGAAGAACAGGATGCAGTCGGTCGCCGCGAAGTCGTCCAGTCCCACCGTGCCGACCGCCACGCCGATGCTCTGGGGCAGCGCCGCCGAAGTCGATTCGTGGCACATGTTGGAGCTGTCCGGCAGATTGTTGGTGCCGTACATGCGCGCCATCAGGCCGTACATGTAAGAGGTCTCCAGCGAGGCGCGGCCTGAGGCGTAGAACACGACTTTGTCGGGATCGGCCGCGCGCAGCTCGGCGCCGATTTCGTTGAAGGCCTGTTCCCATGACAGCGGCAAATATTTATCGGTCTTGTCGTCGTAGCGCATCGGCGCGGTCAGTCGGCCCGCCGATTCCAGTGCGAGGTCGGACCAGTTCTCCAGTTCCGTGACGGTATGCCGGGCAAAAAATTCCGGCGTGGCGCGCTTGTCGGTGATTTCCCAGGCGGTCGCCTTGGCGCCGTTCTCGCAGAATTCGAAAGCATGCGGATCGGCCGGCTTGGCCCAGGAGCAACTGACGCAGGCGAAGCCTTCCGGCTTGTTCTGCTTCATGAGGACGCGCATGCCGCTGGCGACGACGTGCTCCTGCATCAGGATGGCGCCCAGCGCGCGCACCGAACCCCAGCCGCCGGCGGCGTTGGTGTAGTCGGTGAAGGTGGCTTCTTCCGGAATATCCTTGGTCTTCATGGCGCTCTCCTGGCTTCCATCACGGATGCTGTGCAAGAGCCTATATTCCGCCACCCGCCGGGGTTTGACTGTAGGCCGGACGCGGATTTACATGCGCCGGTTTTCCTACAGTCCCTGCCGCTTGCGGATCGGATACGCTGTCATTCAGGCAAGTCCGCTGCATCGGGGCCGGGAAAGTCCGCTATTCTGTGACGGTCTCCCGACTTCCCATTGCCATGACAGATTTTCCTCGTCCATCCCGACCACCGGTCGGCCGCGCACGCAAGCTTCTCCGGATTTTGCTGTGCCTGTCGCTGAGCTTGCTGGTTACGGCGGCAGGCGCGTGGACCGGCTTCGCCTTGTGGTTTCAGCTGGCCGCACCGATGCAGATCAAGGCGGCGGCCATCGTCTTTCTTGCGCTGGCGGTGCTGGCGGCGGTGCACGCTTTATGGCGACGGCGTTGGAGGCCGGTGATCTGGTTTGCGTTTTTTTTTACTGGCGTGCTCGGCTGGTGGAGCACCTTCAAACCGTCGCACGACCGCGTCTGGGCCGATGACGTGGCACGCCTGCTGCACATCGATGTCGATGGCAGCAAGGTGCGCCTGACCAACGTGCGCAACTTCGATTGGCGCAGCGAGACCGACTACACCGTGCGCTGGGAAAACCGCGAATACGATCTCGACCATCTGGTCACGGCCGATCTGGTACTGTCCTACTGGATGGGGCCGGCGATTGCGCACACGCTGGTGTCGTTCGGTTTTGACGATGGCCGCTATCTGACGTTTTCGGTGGAGATTCGCAAGGAGAAGGGCGAGAGTTTTTCGGCGCTGGGCGGTTTCTTCCGCAAGTTCGAGACCGTGCTGGTGGCTGCGGACGAGCGCGACATCATCCGCGTGCGCACCAACGTGCGCGGCGAGGACGTGTATTTTTATCGCCTGCACGTTGAGCCGGCAACGCTGCGCAAACTGTTCATTGGCTATGCCGGCGAGGCGCGCAAGCTGGAGCAGGCGCCTGAGTTCTACAACACGCTCACCAGCAATTGCACCACCATCGTGTTCGACCTGGCGCGCGCCATCAATCCGCAATTGCCGCTGGACTATCGCCTGCTGGCGTCGGGCTATCTGGCGGAATACGCTTACGATGTCGGCGGCCTTGCGCCCGGCGTCGACTACGCCGCGCTGAAGGCGCGTGGACGTATTACCGGGCGCGCACTGGCGGCCGGCAATGATCCGCGGTTTTCGGAATTGATCAGGGTCGGTATTCCGGGCGCGGCTCCTGCAATACTGCCCATCCCTGCAAAATAATCTTCAGGTCCAGCGCGCGGCGGAACCCACCGCCGCCGGCATCGCTTCGCGCATGGTTTCGATGAAGTAGCGCAGCCGCGCCGGGTAGAAGCGGGCATAGGGATAGATGATCGACACCGGCAGCGGCGCGGCTTCCCATTCGGGCAGCAGCGGCAGCAGGCGGCCGTTTTCCATGTGTTCGTGCAGCAGCCAGGCCGAGCCGAGGATCAGGCCGACGCCTTCGACCGCCGCATTGGTCAGCGCATACAGGCTGTCGGAACTGAGCCGCGGCTGGAACGCCACCTCGGCGATTTCGCCGGTGACGGTGTTTTTCAGCGTGATGTCGCGCCGGTAGAACTGCGGAATCGCCAGCCACGGCATGGCCGCCAGCTCACGCGGATGTGCCGGCATCGCGTGCTGCGCCAGCAACGAGGGAGCAATCGCCAGCATGCGCGGCACTTCGGCCAGCCGGATCGCCACCACCGAGGGATCGGTGACTTCGCCGACCTGGATCGCGCAGTCGATGCCGTGGGCGATGAAGTCGGCGATGCGATCGTACAGCAGCCATTCCACCGTGATGCCGGGATGACGACGCATGAATTCGGCCAGCGGACCGATCAGCTGGCGTTGTCCGAAGGCATTCGGCACCACCACGCGCAGCGAGCCGCCGGCTTCGACATTGGCGCCGCGCAGATCGAATTCGAAAGATTCCCACTCCGCCAGCAGGTTGAGCGCGCGCTCGTAGCAGCGCTCGCCGTCCTCGGTCAGTTTCATGGCATGGGTGGAACGTTGCAGCAGGCGCAGGCCCATCGAGCGTTCCAGCAGTTGCAGCCGGCGGCTGATGGTCGGCTGCGTGGTGCCCAGCTGCGCAGCCGCCGCCGACAGGCTGCCGGCCTGGACGATGCGCACGAAGGTCTGGATCAACTCGATGCGGTCCGAGGCCGTGGGGGCGGGCGGGTTGAAGTTGTCTGGCGGGCTCATACGTCGAGCGTATAACAATTCTGCAAGCCATGCCACTACCGCAGCGCAGCATCCCGGCGCAAACTGCGATCCATCAACAAATCAAGGGGTGTTCATCATGTCTTCCATTCAATCTACGCATACAGTCGGCGCCGAGGCTGGCCCTGCTGTTCCTGTCACGCCGGTGAATCGCTTGCCCGCTTCGCTGATGCTGCTGCTGGCGGCCGGCACGGGTTTTGCCGTGGCCTCGCTGTATTATTCGCAGCCCATGCTGGGCATCCTCGGCGCCGACATCGGCGCATCGGACCGCGCGGTCGGCATGGTGCCGATGCTGACCCAACTGGGTTATGCGCTCGGCATCCTGCTGCTGGCGCCGTTGGGCGACCGCTACGATCGCCGCCGCATCATCCTGATCAAGGCAGCAATTCTGGCGGGCGCCTTGCTGCTGGCCGGCGCCTCGTCCGGCATCGGCCTGCTGCTGGTCGCCAGCCTGGTGATCGGTTTGTCGGCAACCATGGCGCAAGACATCGTGCCTGCCGCCGCCACGCTGGCCTCGGACGAACATCGCGGCAAGGCCGTCGGCACGGTGATGACCGGTTTGCTGCTGGGCATCCTGCTGTCGCGCGTGCTGAGCGGATTCGTCGCCGAACATTTCGGCTGGCGCACCATGTTCGTCGGCGCTTCCGTCAGCATTGCACTGGTCGGCGTCGCCGCCTGGCGCGGTCTGCCGCGCTTCAAGGCCACCACGCATCTGTCGTACAGCGCGTTGCTGGGTTCGCTGGGCAAGCTGGCGCACAAGCATCCGGCGCTGCGCCGCGCGGCCCTGTCGCAGGGTTTGCTGTCGGTGGGTTTCAGCGCCTTCTGGTCGACGCTGGCGGTGATGCTGCATGGCGCGCCTTTCCATCTGGGCAGCGCCGCGGCGGGTTCCTTTGGCCTGGCCGGCGCCGCCGGCGCCCTGGCTGCGCCGCTGGCCGGCCGCATCTCTGACAAGAAAGGCCCCGAGCTGGTGACCCGCCTCGGCATCGGCCTGACGGCCGTATCGTTTGCCGTGATGGCGCTGGCTGCGCAGGCTTCCGCCGGCACGCAATTGTGGTTCCTCGCCATCGGCGCAGTCGGCTTCGACCTCGGCGTGCAGGCCACGCTGGTGGCGCACCAAAGCATCGTCTACAGCATCGAACCCGGCGCCCGCAGCCGCCTCAATGCCGTGCTGTTCGTCTCGGTGTTCATCGGCATGGCGACCGGCGCCGCGCTGGGCAGCCTGGCGCTGGCGCAGTGGGGCTGGACGGCCGTGGTGGGATTGGCGATGCTGACCTCGCTGGCGGCGCTGGCCGTGCGGATGTGGCCGGGCAAGAATCGCAAGGTCTGAGTCCTGGAGATGCAAAACAAGGGCCGGAGCGGCGGATGGCTGCTCCGGCCTTTTTCATGCCTTCGCAATGGATGTCGAAACGACAACTTTTTGCGCGCGAAACGACGTCCGGCCGCAATAAAACGCCGGCGCACTTGAAGAACGTCAGCCCTGATACCACCTAGTATGGACATACACCTTCCGCATGCCTGAAATAATTGAAGCCGCGAGGTAAGATATGCGGCTGCGCCTCGATTTAAGGCGATCACACTAGGTTCATCATGTCGTCAACAGAAAACATCGAAACAGACGTCGTCATTCCCGAAGAAAATCTGGAATTCGTCAGCTCCTGCGCATTGCCGATGCCGTGGGCAACTTTTCAATTGCATGCCTTCGTCGACCATATTTCCGGCAAGGAACACCTGGCGCTGGTGCTGGGCGACGTCGCCAACGGCCAGCCGGTGCTGGCGCGCGTGCATTCCGAATGCCTGACCGGCGACGCCTTGTTCAGCCAGCGCTGCGACTGCGGCGCGCAACTCGAAGCGGCGCTCAAGCGCATCGCCAAGGAAAAGCGCGGCGTGATCTTTTATCTGCGCCAGGAAGGCCGCGGCATCGGCCTGCTCAACAAGATCCGCGCCTATCATCTGCAAGACGGCGGCGCCGACACGGTGGAAGCCAACCTGCAACTGGGCTTCCCGGCCGACATGCGGCGCTACACCATGGTGGTGCCGATGATCGATCACCTCGGCATCAAGGGCTTGCGCCTGATGACCAACAATCCGCGCAAGGTCAATGCCCTGCAGGAAAACGGCATCGACGTGCTGGAGCGCGTGCCGCTGGTGGAAAACCGCAATCCCTTCAACATCCGCTATCTGCGCACCAAGGCGACCAAGCTCGGCCACTTGCTGCCTTCGCACGACAACGATTGACGCGGTGCGCGCTCACCTGCCCGATCAGCCAATCACCCGACGCCTGCCATGACACAAGACGTTCCCGCACTGATCCCGATTTCCCTGCTGACCGGATTCCTCGGCAGCGGCAAGACCACCTTGCTCAACTACCTGGTGGCCCAGCCCGAGCTGAAGGACACGCTGGTCATCATCAACGAATTCGGCGAAATCGGCCTCGACCATCTGTTGGTGGCGCACAGCCAGGACGACGTCGTGGTGGAGATGAGCAGCGGCTGCCTGTGCTGCACGATACGCGGCGACCTCAAGAAAACGCTCAAGGACATCACCTGGCGTTTCGCCGAAGGCGGTAAGCGCAAGTTCAACCGCGTCATCATCGAGACCACCGGACTGGCGTCGCCGATCCCGATCCTGCATACCCTGATGACCGACAATTTCATCGCGTCGAAATACCGGCTCGACGGCGTCATCACGACCATCGACGCCGTCAACGGCAAGCAGACGCTGGACAACCACATCGAAGCGGTGCAGCAGGCCGCCGTCGCCGACCGTCTGCTGCTGACCAAGAGCGACCTGGCCGACGCGGCGACGTTGCAAGATCTGCAGACGCGTCTCACGCAAATGAATCCGGGCGCGGAACAAATCCTGTCGCAACAAGGGCAGGTTGCGCCGCAGAAACTGCTGGATGCGGGATTGTTCAAGGCCGCGGAAAAGACCCCCGACGTCGAGCGCTGGCTGAACGAGGAATCGTATGCGCAACCTGCGCACGATCATCACGGGCATCATCACGGACATGAGCATCACCACGGCCACGAGCACGACCACCACAGCCACGAAGACGTCAATCGCCACGACGACCACATCCGCGCCTTCTGCTTCAGCTTCGACCACCCGATCGAGCCGCATCTGTTCGACGAATGGCTGAGCCTGCTGGTGGGCTTCAAGGGGCAGAACATCCTGCGCATCAAGGGCATCGTCAACCTTGCCGGCGCGGACAAGCCGACCGTGATCCACGGCGTGCAGCACATTTTCCATCCGACGGTGACCTTGCCGGCCTGGCCTTCGGAAGATCGCCGCACGCGCATCGTGTTCATCACCAAGGACATCGAACGCGCCACCATCGAACGCTCCTTCACCGCCTTCATGCAGGCCCAGGCCATCGAAGAAGAGCAAAAAGAACAGCGCGCCCGGAACGACGGCAAGCAATCCGCCGCGTGGTAAAAATGCCGCAGTCGCAGCAATGTCCCGACTGAAAATATTTCCTTGAAGCCACATCGACGCGCCGCACTTTGAGGCGCGTCTTGCCTTCTGCGTCGCCCTCTTATGGTGAGGCCTTGCGCACAGCAAGAGTTTTCCTTGTAGGACAGCTGCGCGCTGTTTGGGGCCTGTTCACACCAAATCTGCGAGATGCATTGCTGCTACTGCAACGAGGAGAAAATTGCCGCAGATAAAGTTGCGGAAAAATTAATGAATAATATGGTCGTGCCGGCGATGTCGCGTTTATGATGACTTCATTCAAGGTCACGAAAAACGTCATCTCGGCATGTACAAAGCGATCAAACGCGTGGGGGCTTCCATCTCGGTGTCGTTGACACTGATCATCGGTTTTGGCGCGACCGCCTTGTTGTTCCTGGGGACCTGCAAACTCGAAGACGACGCCTTTCATCTCGATTTCGAGCGGCGCGCCTCGCTGCGCGTGACCACCCTGCAGCGCGGGCTGGAGGAAGCGGTGCAGGTGCTGACGGTGATCAACCGCCTGTTCGCGACCGTCGACAGTCCCACGCGCGAGCAATTCCACACCTTCACCGACCCGCTGCTGCAAAAATACCCGCACGTGCAGGCCTTCAGTTTCCAGCGTTTCGTCACGCGCGGCGAGCGCTTCGATTTCGAGACGGCGATGCAGGCGCGCTACCCGAAGTTCGGCGTCACCACGCTGGTCGAGGGCAAGACCATTCCGGCGCCGGTGCGCGATCGCTATCTGGTGGTGGACTATCTGGAGCCGCTGCAAGGCAACCAGGCCGCGCTCGGTCTCGACCTCTCGGCCAACCAGGTGGTCATGGATACCTTGCAGCGCGCCATCGAAATCGACGGCCCGGTGTCGACCGGCGCCTTGCGGCTGGCGCAGGCGTCGACCAACGAGCGCGGTCTGCTGGTGCTGATGCCGGTCTACCGGCACGGCATGCCCTTGAACACCATGGAAGAGCGCCGCGCCGCCGTCATCGGCGACACCACGGCGGTATTCCATGCGCGCGTATTGCTGGAGCGGATTTTCAATTCCTTCGGACCGGTCCGGCGCGAAGACCTCGAGGTCAGCGTCTACATCGGCACCAGCGCCAACCGCGAAGATCTGGTGTACCGTACCGACGACATCCGGCGCGTTGCGATCGTCCCCGGTTTGCCGGGCTGGCTGGGTTATCGTCGTCCGATCCATGTGCGACGCACCTTCGACATCGCCGGCCAGCCCTGGCACCTGGAAGTGAAGTCCGCACCGATACCGCTGACGTCCAATCACGCCAATTCGCTGCTGATCCTCTGCGCCGGGACCTTGCTGACCTTGCTCGCCGCCGCGTATCTTTATACCCTGTCGATGCGTTCGCGCCGCATCCAGCGCACCGTGGACGAGCGCACCGCCGAGCTGCGCCTGACCAACGTCCTGCTCAAGGAAGACATCCACGCGCGCCAGCAGGCCGAGCGCGCCTTGCAGTTGCGCCAGCGCGCCATCGAGGCCAGCGCCAACGCCATCATCATCATGCAGGCGAACGCGCCCGACTATCCGATCGAGTACGTCAACCCGGCGTTCGAACGCATCACCGGCTACGCCACCGCCGAAGTCGCCGGCCGCAGCATCCGCATGCTCGAAGGCGCGAACGTCGACAAGCAAGGCTTCATCGATATCTGGAGCGCGCTCAACGAACAGCGCGAATGCAACGTCGTCCTGCGCATCAACAACAAGGACGGCGCGTTGATGTGGAACGACTTCTACATCGCGCCGGTCCGGGGCGAAGACGGCAAGGTGACGCACTTCGTGGCGGCGCTGTACGACATCACCTCGATGAAGCGCTACGAAGCCGAGCTGGAGTTCCAGGCCAACCGCGACATGCTCACCGGGCTGGTCAACCGCAACATGCTGCGCAAGGTGCTGGAAGAAGCCATGGCCTACGCCGAACGCTACCAGCGCTCGTTGTGGGTGGTGTTCGTCGACCTGGACCGCTTCAAGTTCGTCAACGACACGCTCGGTCACAAGGCCGGCGACCTGTTGCTCAAGACCGTGGCGGGGCGCCTGCGCGGCGCGGTGCGCGACACCGACACGATCGCCCGTCTCGGCAGCGACGAGTTCATCATCGTCATGTCCGAATACACCGACGTCGGACTCGACACGCGCAACCTGCAACGCATCCAGGCCGCCATCGCGGCGCCGATGACGATCGAGGGGCACACCTTCTTCCCGACCTGCAGCCTGGGCGTGGCGGCGTATCCGGACGACGGCCGCGACGCCGAGGTGCTGGTCAAGCATGCCGACATCGCCATGTATCGCGCCAAGCAGAACGGCCGCGACAATTATCAGTTCTATACCCCGGCGATGAACGAGCAGGCGCTCGAACGCCTGCGCATCGAAGGCGACCTGCGCCTGGCGCTGGAGCGCAACGAATTCCTGCTGCACTACCAGCCCAAGGTGGATCTGCGCAGCGGCAACATCGTCGGCATGGAAGCGCTGATCCGCTGGCAGCATCCGGAACTCGGCATGGTGTCGCCGGTGCGGTTCATCAGCCTGGCCGAAGAGACCGGCCTGATCCTGCCGATCGGCTCGTGGGTGATCCGCACGGCATGCGAGCAGACCAAGGCCTGGCACGACGCCGGCTGGGACAAGTTGCGCGTGTCCGTCAATCTGTCGGTGCGCCAGTTCGTGCAAAAGGACCTGGTGTCGTCGATCGAGGCCATGCTCAAGGACACCGGGCTCGACGCCGACCTGCTGGAGCTGGAACTGACCGAAAGCCTGGTGATGACCGACGTTGACCACGCCATCGGCATCCTGCGCCAGCTCAAGGAGCTCGGCGTGCACCTGTCCATCGACGACTTCGGCACCGGGTATTCCAGCCTGTCCTACCTCAAGCGTTTCCCGATCGACGTGCTCAAGATCGACAAATCCTTCGTGCGCGACATCACGGTCGACGCCGACGATGCGGCGATCACGGTCTCCATCATTTCACTGGCGCACAGCCTCAAGCTGCACGTCATCGCCGAAGGCGTCGAGACCCAGGAGCAACTGTCCTATCTGCGCCGTCACGGTTGCGACGAGATGCAGGGATATCTGTTCAGTCCGCCGGTGCCGGCCGGGCGCTTCGAAGAATTGCTGAAGCAGAAGAGCGACCTGATGCAGAGCTCGCTGGTGAGCAGTTCGCGCTAGATTTCCACTACGAGCCGGGGATTGAAATGCGGATTCTCCCATTCGATCTCGGCCAGTGATCCCGCCTGCCGCAGATTGAGCGCATAGCCGCGCGGATTGGTGACGACGCGGCAGCCTTCTACCTCGTAATCGAAACTGTCGTGCACGTGGCCGTGTATCCACAGGTCGGCCTGCGCCAGCAAGGGCGTGAGGTCGCTGATGAAGCCGGGATTGAGCGGCGACCCGGCAAAGCGCGCATGGATCGATTGCGGATGCACGCCGTGATGCGTCACCACCACGGTCGGGCCGTCGAAGTCCTGCGTCAGCTGCTGCTCCAGCCAGCGGCGCGATTGCCGGTGCAGCTGCAAGGCATGCCGCGGCAGGAAGACGCCGTCGGGCATGGTGATCACGCGGTGGTCGTACAGGATTTTGCCGGCTTCTTCCATCGCCGCCTCCAGCGTCAACGCTTCCACGCCGTCCTGCCGCAAGGCATAGTCGGTCCACAGGCAGCAGCCGAGAAAACGCACGCCGTCGATGACGCGCACATCGTTTTCCAGATGGATGACATTGCCGCCGTTGGCGGCGGCATGGCGCCGGATGTCTTCGACCACGACCGGGTACTGCGCGTCGTAGGCTTCATGATTGCCATGCACGTAGATTGCCGGCACCGGCCAGTCGGCGAAGGCATCGATCGCGCCGGTGCCGTTGTGGATGTCGCCGGCGATCACCAGCACGTCGGCGTCGGTAGTCTCGACCGCGCGGTAGCCGGGGAAATCGCGCATGCGTTCGAGGTGGAGGTCGGAGGCGATCTGGATTTTCATGGGCGATGCGGTGTCAGTGGGCAATCCAGGCGAGGATCAGCGTGATCGTCGCCAGCGAGGTCGTGGTGGAAATCAGGATCGCGCGCGACATCAGCGCCGCCTCGCGTTGATACAACTCCGCCAGCATGAAGGGGCCGGTGCCGATCGGCATGGCCGACAGCAGCAGCGCGGTATCCGCCCATAATTTAGGCAGCGGCAAAATCCAGTAGGCGAATAGCGCCGTGATGGCCGGATGCAACAGGAGTTTGAAGCTCACGAGCAGGCTGACCGAGCCGGACTGCTTGTCCTGTAGCGGCTGGGCCAGGAACAATCCCAGCGACACCAGCGCGCACGGACTGGCGGCGGCGCCCAGCAGTTTGAACAATTGCTGCACGCCGGCCGGCAGCACATAGCCGCTGCCGGCCACCAGGGCACCGAGGATGGGGGCGATCAGGATGGGATTGCGGATCAGCGAATTGCCGGTCTTGAGCAGGCTGCGGCCGATGTGCTTTTCGGCGTGCAGGCAGATTTCCAGCAAGACGATCGCAATCGCAAACAGCAGGCAGGCGGTCATCACCATCGCGATCACCGCCGGCGGCATGCCGTCGCGGCCGAAGGCCAGCAGGCACAGCGGGATGCCGAGGAAGCCGACGTTGGCGTAGGAGGTGCCGAGGCTGTCGATGATGATGTCGCCTGCCGCCGCACCCTGGCGATACTTGATCCACGCCGTCAGCAGGAACACCGTCGCGATGCCGATGGCGAACACCGCAATGAAGCGCAGGTTGCTGAAATCGGCCGGCGTCAGGCGCGCAATCGAATCGAACAGCAGCGCCGGCAGGCCGAGATAGATGACGAAGCGGTTCAGTTCGCTGGCGGCGTTGACGCTGAGGATATTGCGCTTGCGGCACAGGTAGCCGAGGAAGATCAGCGCGAAGACCGGGAAGACGACGTTGAAGATGGCGAGCATGAAGTGGGCTGGAGGCAGATAAGACAAGCGGCAGCGTGAATGGTGAATGGACTGTCCGAAGGCGTAACGATTTTAATGCGTTTCCTTCGGCAAGTCTTTTCACACCCGATCCGGCGCCCAATCTACGCCCGCGGCATGTTCCTCAGGTCGGCTGCAGCCGTCCGGCAGGGAGCTCGACCACCTTGTCGTCAATCGGAAAATGCAGCAGCGCCGCCAGCAAGCCCGCCGCTACCGTGGCGCCCCACACCAGCGTGTAGGAACCGGTCAGGTCGAACATGAAGCCGCCCAGCCAGGCACCGAGGAAGGAACCGATCTGGTGGCTCAGAAAGCACACGCCGAACAGTGTCCCCAGATGGCGCGTGCCGAATACCTTGGCGACCAGCCCGCTGGTCAGCGGCACCGTTCCCAGCCAGGTCAGGCCCATCACGGCGGCAAAGATCACCACCGAGGTCGTGGTGGTCGGCAGCAGCAGGAACGCCACGATGGCGCCGCTGCGGACCAGGTACAGCCAGCCCAGCACATAGTGCTGGCGAAAACGTCCTCCCAGCCAGCCGCAACCCCAGCTGCCGGCCATGTTGAACAGGCCGATCAGCGCCAGCGCGGTCGCACCCAGGCCGAGCGGCATGTGGCACAGCAACAGATATCCCGGCAAGTGCGTGCCGATGAACGCCAGCTGGAAGCCGCAGGTGAAGAAGCCGATGGTCAGCAGGCGATAGCCGCGATGACGGGCGGCCAGCGCCAGCACCGCCTTCAGCGAGGAGGGGGAGGATGTCTCGGATGCGGAAGCAGTCGCGCCGTTGCGCTGACTGCGGTCCAGCAGCATCCCGGCCGGCGCGATCAGCAGCGTCAGCGTCGCCAGCACGAACAGCGACGCCGACACGCCGGCGCTTTCGCGCACCGTTTGCGCCAGCGGCACCAGCAGCACTTGTCCGAGCGAGCCGCCGGCGCTGGCGATGCCCATCGCCACGCTGCGCTGCTGCGGCGTCGCCACGCGGCCCACCGCCGCCAGCACGACGCCGAAACTGGTGCAGCTGATGCCGATGCCGACCAGCACGCCCAGCCCCAGTACCAGCAGCAAGCCCGACGGCGCCACGGCAGCCAGCGCCAGGCCGCCGGCGAAGGTCGCTGCGCCGAAAGCCACCACCGGCGTCGCGCCATAACGATCGGCCGCCGCGCCGGCGAAGGGTTGGGCGAAGCCCCACACCAGATTGTGCACGGCGATGGCGAACGCAATGATCGTCATCGGCAGGCCGCGGTCATAAGAGAACGGATTGATGAACAGCCCGAAGGTCTGGCGTATGCCCATCACCACGCTGAGCACCAGTGCTGCGGCGATGACTACGACCAGCGCGTTGCGGCCGAGGGGAGGGCCGGATTGGGAGAGGGTATTCGACGACGGCATGATGGCGATCCTGAGTGCAATGACAGGCATCACACTAGCAGCGCGGGCACCGCGCGACAAAGGAAAAAGCGTTGACGACAGATGAGCCGGGCTCACCTGTGGCAGGAGATGCCGGCTAGGCCCGCCGGTCTTCGAAGCTGCGCGCTTCCTTCAGCAGCCAGTGCTTGAAGCCGGCGACGTCGGGACGGTGCTCCGCGCCCCGGGCGCTGACCAGCCAGTAAGCCGTTTCGGCGTCGACCACTTGCGGACTGAGCTCGACCAGCGTGCCGGCCTCCAGGTCGCGGTCCACCAGCGGCCGTCTGCCGAGCGCCACGCCGAGATCGCCGGCGGCGGCTTCGAAGGCCATCTGTATGGTGTCGAAACGCAGGCCGCAGTTTGCATCGATGTCCTGCAAGCCGGCATGCGCCAGCCAGGCCGACCAGTCTTCGCTGGCGGGGCTGACGTGGATCAGCGTCGCGCGGCGCAGGTCGACGTCTCCCTGCGGATCCAGCAAGCGCTCGCGATAGGCGGGGCTGCACACCGGCACCAGCTGTTCGCCGAACAGCCGCGTCCAATTGGCGTCGACCACCGGTACGCGGCTCATGCGGATGGCGAAATCGAAACCGTCCGCCGACAGATTGACCTGGCGTTGCGAGGTGTCGACGGTGACGCCGGTGTCGGGCCAATGATCGCGAAAGGCCGGCAGGCGCGGCAGCAGCCAGCGCGAGGCCAGCGTCGGCGCGCAGCTGACGGCGATGCTGCGGTGAGGCGGATCGCGTCCGGGCAGGCGCTGCGTGCCGGTTGCGATCAGGGCAAACGCTTGCGAGACATAGCGCAGGTAGTCGGCGCCTTCGGGCGTCAGGCTCAGCCGTCGCGGTTCGCGTACGAACAGGGTGACGCCGAGGCTTTGCTCCAGACCGACGATGCCGTGGCTGACGGCGCTGGGCGTGACGTTCAGTTCGGCGGCGGCCAGCTTGAAACTCTCCAGCCGTCCCGCGACTTCGAAGAAGCGCAGCGCGGACAGCGGAGGAAGGCGGGTGGAGGAAGCAGGGCGTTGCGGCATAAGGACTATTTCCGGCAGCGGTCCTGCCGGCGCGGGTGTTGTCGCGCCGGACAGGGCAAACACAGTGAACGGACAGCGTATCATATCGGACCGGCTGCCGTTGTCGGCAGCCGGTCGTTCTTCTGCTCCTCTTTTCTCATTTGCATGACGCCATCTTCGCCGGATTTTCCTCACCTCAACGATGCCGACTTGCGGCAGCGCTGGCAGGGGCGCGTCCATTTCACCATCTTGCAAAATGGCTGCGGCGACGGCGCGCAGTTGCTGCAGGCATGGTCGGCATGGCAGGCAGACGCCGATGCGCCGGTGCGTCTGCATTACCTCATCATCGATCCGCAGCCGCCCACGCGCGCGCAACTGGCACATTGGCAAGCTGCGTTGCCGGAACAACTGCAACGATCCTGGCCGCCGCAGGTGGCGGGATATCACCGGCTGTTTCTGACGCGAGGAACAAAGCAGTTGGTGCTGACGCTGGTGAATGGCGATCTGGCGGCCAGCCTGCCGCAGCTGGAGGCGCGTATCGATCTGTTCCTGCTGCGCAGCGATCCGGCGTGGAGCGCCGCGCTGCTGAAATGGCTGGGGCGGCTGGCGGCGCCGCAGGCAGGTGTGCTGGCGCAGGGCGAGTTGCCGTTCGCGCGGCGGCAATGGCAACAGGCCGGTTTCGTCTGCGCACATGAAGATCAGTTGACGCCGGCGCATTTCGCACCGCGCTGGCAGCTTGCGCCGAACGAGACAAGCTCCATCGAGCGCAGCGCCATCGTCATCGGCGCAGGCCTGGCCGGCAGCGCCGCGTGCGAAAGCCTGGCCGCACGCGGCTGGCAAGTAACGCTGATTGAGCAGCATGCGCAAGCCGCGCAAGAAGCCTCCGGCAATCTGGCCGGCGTCTACATGCCGGCGATTTCACGCGACGACAATCCGACGGCGCGGCTCACGCGCGCGGCCTTCCTGTTTGCGCAGCAGGTCTGGGCGCGCAGCGGCGTATTCGATCGCGCCCGCCAGGCCGGCCAAGCTTGCGGCGTGCTGCAGGTGGCGCGCGATGCCGAACAGGCCGCAGCCTTCGAGCAGGCCGCGCAGCACTGGCGCTATCCCGCCGACTATGCGCAATGGCTGTCGGCGGAACAGGCCGGCCAACGCCTGGGAATGGCGACCGGCAGCGGCTGGTTTTTTCCGACCGGCGGCTGGTTGCGGCCGTCGGCGGTGTGCGAGGCGATGCTGGCGGCTTGCGGCGCTCGCGTGCAACGGCGCTTCGGGCAAGTCGCAGCATCCTTGCGGCGCGTCGGCGGGGCATGGCAGGTGTGTGATGTGCAAGGGAACGCGATCGCGCAGGCGCCGGTCGTGATTCTGGCGAACGGCATGCACGCTGTGCGATTCGCGCAGGCCGATTCCCTGCCTTTGCAGGCCATCCGCGGCCAGGTCAGTCATCTGCCGGCGGGGGCATTGCCGGATTTGCCCTTTGTGCTGTGCGGCGACGGCTATCTGACCGGCGCCGTCGACGGCATGCTCAGCGTGGGCGCCAGTTACGATCAGGACGGCGATACGGCGCTGCGCCTCGACAGCCATCGCGGTAATCTGGAGAAGCTCGGGCAATTGCTGCGGCAACCTGAGCTGGTGGAGAATTTGATGTCGGCATCCGGTCACGCTGCGCTGGCGGGCCGGGTGGGTTTTCGCTGCGTGTCGGCCGATCGCTTGCCCCTGGTCGGCGCCTTGCCTGATGATGCGGCGCTGATCGATGCGGGAGAGCTGCAACTGCGGGACGTGCCGCGCCAGCCGCAGTTGCACGGCTTGCTGGCTTACGCGTCGCGCGGCCTGATCTGGGCGCCGCTGGCAGCCGAGATTCTGGCTTGCCAGCTGGAAGGAGAGCCGGCGCCGCTCGGCAGAGACTTGCTGGCGCTGCTGGATCCCGCGCGGTTCGCGTTGAAAGCGCATCGGCAGGGAAAGCGCTGACGCCTGCTGCGTGTTCATGCCTCAATAGAAAAAGCCCGCATGTCATCCATGCAGGCTTTTTCTTTTTGGGAAGGGGTTCCTGCCAGGTTGCCCCGATCAGCGTTCCCAGCCGCCGCGGTTGAAACGCCAGCCGTCGCGGTCCTGGCGCCAGCCCGGCGGCGCGTAGTGGCGGTAGCCGCGGCGCACGCGTTCCCAGTGGCCGCCGACCCAGACGTGGCGATAGCCGTCCCATGCCCAGTAACCCGGCGCCCACACGTAGCCGCGGCGTGGCGGCGGTGCGCGTTCAAAGCGTGGCGGAGGCGGCGGCGTGCCGATGCGAATATCCACCGAGGTGCGCGCTTGCGCTTGTGCGGCCGGCGCCGTCAGCACCGCGGATGCGGCGCTCGTGCTCAGCAGGATTGCCAGGACGATGTTCTTGTAGGTCATGAGGTACTCCCGTGTTTTTGAAATGACGCGGCGTTGACGCAATGTCCTTCAAGCGCCACTCGGCCGACGACTCCAATGTAGATCAGCTGAAATGTACAGACTGTAATTTTGTGTATCCGCAGGTTGCCGTTTTTGGCGAAATGGAAATAGCCCGCGACAAATCCGTCGTCATTCGATTGTCAGAAATACGCAACTGCGGCCACACTTTCCTGCGTCCAATGCCTGCCTTGTCTTGTCCCCGTCGCGTTGCACGTGCGACGATGCGACTGTGGGTCATGGACAAAGAGCACAGGGGGAAAATCATGAAAAAACCATCGCAAACCGGTCTGCTGCGCGTACGCGACGGCCGCGAAGCGCGCGTCTCGTTCGTGGAATTGTTCTTCGACCTGATCTACGTTTTCGCCGTCACCCAGCTCTCGCATCGCCTGCTGGAAAACCTCACCCTCAACGGCGCCGTCGAAACCCTGGTCCTGTGGTTTGCAGTGTGGCTTGCCTGGCAATACACCTCGTGGGTCACCAACTGGTTCGATCCGGAGACCTTGCCGATCCGCATTTTGCTGTTCGTCATCATGCTGGTCGGCCTGCTGATGGCGGCGGCGATTCCCGATGCGTTCGCCGCACGCGGCCTGGTATTCGCGATCGCCTACGCCGTCATCCAGGTCGGGCGCACGCTGTTCGTGCTGGTTTGCCTCGGCTCGCGCCATGCGCTCACGCCCAACTTCCGCCGCATGTTCGGCTGGCTGGCGATTTCCGCCGTGTTCTGGATTGCCGGCGGCATGTCGCAGGAACACCGCCTGTTGTTCTGGATCATTGCCGTCGCCTGTGAATACTTCTCGCCGATGACCGGTTTCGCCTTGCCCGGCATGGGCCGCTCCGACACGCAGGAATGGACCATCGAAGGCGGCCACCTGGCCGAGCGCTGCCAGTTGTTCGTGATCGTCGCGCTGGGCGAGGCCTTGCTGATCACCGGCGCCACCATCGCGCACGCGCACGAATGGGACGCGCCGATCATGGTCGCGTTCATCGTGACCTTTGTCGGCAGCCTGGCGATGTGGTGGCTCTACTTCGACACCAGCAGCAAGGACGGCAGTGAAGCCATCGTGCTCTCCAACGATCCCGGCCGCATCGGCGCCTACTTTCACTATGTGCACGTGATCATCGTCGCCGGCGTCATCGTGTCTGCGGTGGGCAACGAGCTGGTGATCGCGCATCCGGATCAGCGCATCGCGCCGACCACGCTGCTGGTGCTGATCGCGGGACCCGCCATGTATTTGTTCGGCAACGCCGTTTACAAAAAGGTCGTGTACCGGCGCTTTCCGCTGTCGCATAGCGTCGGGCTGGTGCTGCTGGCGATTCTTGCCATGTTCGCCCACGTCACCGACCTGTTGATGGTCGGCGCACTGACGACGGCGGTGCTGATCTTCACTGCGGTGTGGGAAAGCTGTTCGCGGCGCAAGACCGCCTTGGCTTACCAGGACGAGCACGCGTCCCAGTGGTGAAGTAAAAAATCACGGCCGCCGCCAAGACCCGCTTCCCGCCGAAGCGGGTTTTTGTTGTCATGTTGCCATCCTGAAAGCCCACGCAGAGAACGTCGGCACGCCGCGGTAGAGTAAAATGCCGGCTGCCCCGGAAGACTGGCTGCAGGCGTGCAGCGGCGAGGCGGCGATGAACAATGGAAAGAAGCAGATGCTGCGAATCAGTGAAATACAACTCCCCCTCGACCATCCTGAAGCCGACCTGCGCGCGGCGATTCTGGCGCGCCTGGGCGTGCCGGACGAGGATTTGTTGAGCGTGAACCTGTTTCGCCGCAGCTACGATGCCCGCAAGAAATCGGCGATCCTCCTGAATTACACGGTCGACGTCGAAGTGCGCGATGAAGCCGCCGTCTTGCGCAAGCAAAGCCTCAAGGACAAGTCGCCGATCGTGCCGACGCCCGACACCAATTATCATTTCGTCGCGAAAGCGCCGGCCGGCCTGAGCAAGCGTCCCGTCGTCATCGGTACCGGTCCGTGCGGGATTTTCGCCGGCCTGATCCTGGCCGAGATGGGCTTCAATCCGCTGATCCTGGAACGCGGCAAGACCGTGCGCGAGCGCACCAAGGATACCTGGGGCCTGTGGCGCCGGCGCGAACTGAAGCCGGAATCCAACGTGCAATACGGCGAAGGCGGCGCCGGCACATTCTCGGACGGCAAGCTCTACAGCCAGGTCAAGGATCCCAAACATTACGGCCGCAAGGTGCTGACCGAATTCGTCGCCGCCGACGCGCCGCCGGAAATCATGTACGTCAGCAAGCCGCACATCGGCACCTTCCGTCTGGTGAAGATGGTGCAGCTGATGCGCGAAAAGATCGTCGCGCTGGGCGGCGAATTCCGCTTCGAGCAAAAGGTCGACGACATCGTCATCGAAGACGGCCGGGTGCGCGGCGTGACGCTGGCCGGCGGCGAGCACATCCCAGCCGATCACGTCGTGCTGGCCATCGGCCACAGTGCGCGCGACACTTTCCAGATGCTGTACGACCGCGGCGTCTACATGGAAGCCAAGCCGTTCTCGATCGGCTTCCGCGCCGAACATCCGCAATCACTGATCGACAAATGCCGCTTCGGCCCCAGCGCCGGTCATCCCATCCTCGGCGCGGCCGATTACAAGCTGGTGCATCATGCTTCCAACGGTCGTTCGGTCTACAGCTTCTGCATGTGCCCGGGCGGCACGGTGGTGGCGGCGACCTCGGAACCGGAACGCGTGGTCACCAACGGCATGAGCCAGTATTCGCGCAACGAGCGCAACGCCAACAGCGGCATCGTGGTCGGCATTTCGCCGGCCGATTATCCGGGCCATCCTCTGGCGGGCATCGAATTCCAGCGTCACTGGGAATCGCGCGCCTACGAACTGGGCGGCCGCAACTACGATGCGCCGGGCCAGCTGGTCGGCGATTTCCTGGCGAAGAAGCCGTCGACTCAGCTCGGCAGCGTGATTCCTTCCTACAAGCCGGGCGTGTTGCTGGGCGACCTCGGCCTGTCCTTGCCCGACTACGCGATCGATGCAATCCGCGAAGCCTTGCCTGTCTTCGACAAGCAGATTCGCGGCTACGCCATGCACGATGCGGTGCTGACCGGCGTCGAGACGCGCACCTCGTCGCCGGTGCGCATCCGCCGCGACGACGCCACGCTGCAAAGTCTCAATACCAAGGGTTTGTATCCGGCCGGCGAAGGCGCCGGTTATGCGGGGGGGATCATGTCGGCGTCCATCGACGGCATCAAGATCGCCGAAGCGGTGGCGCTGGCCATCGTCGGCGCTCCGGCGCAGTAATCAACCGTCAGACGCCGCTGAACCAGTTGTAACCCTGGTCTTCCCAGTAACCGCCGGGGTTCTCGTTGCTGACGTGGAGAGCGATGACGTGCTTGGGATTTTTGAATCCCAGCTTGGTCGGCACCCGCACCTTGAGCGGGAAGCCGTAAGGCGTGGGCAGCGGTTCCTTGCCGAAGTCCAGCGCCAGGATGGTCTGCGGATGCAGCGCCGTCGGCATGTCCAGGCTGGAGTAGTAGCGGTCTGCGCATTTGAAACCGACATACTTTGCCGACATGTCGGCCCCCACCGCCTGGAGAAATAATTTCAACGGCACGCCCGACCACTGGCCGATGGCGCTCCAGCCTTCGATACAGATATGCCGGGTGATCTGCGCGACCTGCGGCAGGGCGCGCAGGCGCTCTGCGGTCCATGGTTTTTTGTCGCGTACCAGACCGGAAACTTCCAGCCGCCAGTCCGTGATATCGATGTCGGGCGCGTCGGCTTCATCATAGAAAGCATTGAAGGGAAACGGATTGGTGATCTGGCTCGCGGCATAGGTCGGGGCAAGTTTGTCGCCGCGAAAGAGTGCCGCCTGCACGCGGTCGTTCCAGCGCGACATGGCCCACAGGACCTTGTCCACCTGGTCGTTGTCCTGCAGGTCGCAGCCGGCCAGCAGCGACAGCGCACCCACCGACAGCGATGAACGCAGGAACAGGCGCCGTTCCAGCTTGACCAGCGCCGTGCGGTGATCCGCCAGGCGGATGCCGGCAGGTTTGCGCGGGGGTTTTTCGTCTTGCCGGCTCATGGCGTATTCTCCGCATGCTCTGTCGAACGTCCCCGGCCGGTCACCATGGGAAGCAGGGTTTTGGGGACCAGCACCACCAGCAGCAGATGCACAAGGACAAACGCCGCGATCCCCGCCATGGCGGAAAAATGCACCTTGCGCGCGAAGTCGAAACCGCCGAACAGATTGCTCAGGCTCTCCAGTTGCACCGGCTTCCAGATGGCAAGTCCCGACAGTACCGCCAGCATGCCCAATGCGATCACCGCCCAGTACAGCAATTTCTGGACGGCGTTGTAGATACCCGGACGGTGCGGCAGTTGCATGCGCAACGCCTGGCGTGCATCGGCCATCACGTCGCGCGCGTGCAGCGGCAGGAAACGCCGGCGGAAGTGTCCGCTGAGCACCCCGTAAAGCAGATAGAACAAGCCGTTGGCCGCCAGCAGCCACATCGCCGCGAAGTGCCAGGCAATGGCGCCGCCCAGCCATCCGCCCAGGGTGGCCCATGCCGGAAACCGGAAACCGAAGATCGGCGAGGCGTTGTAGATGGCCCAACCGCTCATCAGCATGCAGCCGATGGCGAACGCATTGAGCCAGTGCGCAATGCGGACCGCCAGCGGGTGCAACAGGATGGACTTGCGCATCATGGGGCTCACGGGGCCTTCTTACATCGGCGGCGTGACGCCGTTCCTGCCTGCGCTGACGGACACTGCCGTCAGGCTGCCGTCCGGATTCTTGCGGGAGCGCGCCACTACTTTGGCGCCGACCACCAGCAGGGCGCGATCGCCCGCTTCGATGTTGACGATAGGTACGTCTTCCGGCACCACGATTTTCTTTTCACCGCCCTTGTACTTGAGCGTGAGCGTGCGGCCGTTGCTGGCGACCACATCGCCGACGGTGCCGTTGGTCATGGTGCTGTTGGGCGCCAGGTCGAACGGACGGTGACCGTCGCCGGTGCCGGCCATCGCTGGTGGAAACACATGCACCTCCAGCGCTTTTTGCGATCCGTCCGGTTGTGGAATGCCGGCGGTGCCGATATAGCTGCCGGGCTTGATGTCTTCGATGCGGGCGATGGAGATCGCCGCGACGCGGGTGTCCTTGTCCAGTTTGATGGTCTGTTCGACGCCGCGGTTGGTCTTGACGACGAGATTGTCGCCGCTTGCCGAGACGATGGTGCCGCGTACGCCGGTCGGTGCGGGCGTCTGCGCAAACGCTGCAGAATGGATGAGGCCGCCGGCGAGGGTGGATACAAGAATCGATGCTATCGCACCGCGAAGGCGCTTTGGATGGGAGATATTCATTGTAGGGACCGATGGATGGAGGAAAAACCATTCTAGGCATCCACCCTGTCATTATCATGATATTTGGATGACAAAAATGTCATCTTCGGGCGATGTCGCCGACGTTGGCGGTCGATCGACTGTCCGCTTGCCCGGCGGCTTGCGCGGGCGGGAAACGATCTAGCCGACGGAAACGTCGCGCATCACGCCTGCAACGGCAGTCATGCGGCGTGGCGCTGACCGGCTGTCCGGTATAGCCGCACCAGCATCAGTTCCGCGGCGCTGGCGTCGACGATGCAACGCTTCTCTTCCGCCGTCAGCATCACCGCATCGCCGGCATGCAGCTTGTTCTCGTCGGACAGGCTGCAGCTGCCGTTGACCACATAGATCAACACCGCATCGCCATGCATCGGCAGCGCCGTCTGCTGTATGACGGTGATTTGTTCCACCGTGTGCGTGAAAGCGGCGCGACGCGTCATGACGTTGAAGTCGACGATGCCGCCGCCGATCAGCGTGGAATGGACGGTGGTCGCGCCGTCAAAGCGCAAGACCGGATCGCGCGGCGTCAGCGTCTGCGAGACCCCGCCGATGTCGAGCGCGATGCCTTTGCCTTCCAGCACCGCCAGCGAGCGGTCGACGCCAGGAAACGGCGAGAATGCGCCGCCTTGCTGCACCGTGGCGACGCTCACGCGCCAGTCGAACGATTCCAGTGAACTGCCTTCCGGAAAACGCATGATTTCGCACGTCATGCCGCCGCCGTTTTTCCAGCGCATCAGGCGTTGCTTGGATTGTGGAATCAGGAGGGGCATGAAAGTAGAACTCATTTCATAAATAGCTGCGAGTGCAAGGCGCGTCTAGTATAGGACGGGTTCCGGAGGCTTATACGGGTTGCAGAATCAGGTGCGCCAGTCGGGCAGCGACCTTGGCCGTCATGCCGTCGCGGTCGTAGACCGGATTGCATTCGGCGATGTCGGCCGCGGCCAGTTTGCCGCTGGCTTTGATGGTGCTCACCAGCCGTTCGATTTTTTCCAGCGCCATGCCGTAAGCCGCCGGGGCGGAGACGCCGGGCGCCTTTTCACCGGGCAGCACATCGAGGTCGATGGTCAGGTAGACGTCGTCGACCTGCTGCAGCCGCACATGGAGTTGTGCATTGAGCGTGTTGAGGCTGCCGAGCGCGACGTCGGTGTCCATGACGTAGTCCACATTCAGTTGCCGCGCGCGCTTGAACAGCGCGGGCGTGTTGCCGAGCTGGCTGATGCCGTAGCAGAGGTAGTGGAATTCAACGTCGGCCCATTCGCACCATTCCGCCATTTGCCTGAACGGCGTGCCCGAGGTCGAGCGTTCGGCTTCGCGCAGGTCGAAGTGAGCGTCGAAATTGACGATCAGCAATTTGCGCTGCGCCATGGCCTTGCCGAAATGGCGCATGATGCCGAGGAAGGTGCCGTAAGCCACTTCATGGCCGCCGCCCAGCACCAGCGGAAACGCGCCTTGCGATTTGACGTCGGCGATCTTGGCGGCCAGGCGTTGCTGCGCCTGTTCCAGGTCGCCGTCGTGGCAATCGATGTTGCCGGCGTCGGCCAGGGCGTCGATGCGATGCGCCGGCAGGTTGGCCATCATGCGGCGGATGGCGTCCGGACCTTGCGCCGCGCCGACGCGGCCGTGGTTGCGCCGCACGCCTTCATCGGACGCGAAGCCGATCAGTGCGCCGCCGTTCCTGATGTCGTTGTCGAAGGGGCGCACCAGTTGATGCAGGCGCCGTGTGTCGCCTGCGCTGTCATGGTCGAGACGGCCGTTCCAGAGTGAGTGATCCATGTTTTTTCTTGTCTGTCGCTATCTTATGCGGCCGTCGATGCCGGAGCCGACGAGTTGTTGCGGGTCAGTACGGCTTGCAGGAAGCTGCGCGTGCGCTCCTGCGTCGGATTGACGAAAATCTGGTCGGGCTTGCCGGCCTCGACGATGCGGCCCTGGTCCATCACCACCACCACGTCGGCCACTTCGCGCGCGAAACCCATTTCGTGCGTGACCACGATCATGGTCATGCCTTCGTTGGCGAGCGCCTTCATCACTTGCAGCACTTCACCGACCAGTTCCGGATCGAGCGCCGAGGTCGGTTCGTCGAACAGCATGACTTTCGGCTGCATCGCCAGCGCGCGCGCAATCGCCACGCGCTGCTTCTGCCCGCCCGACAGCGTGGCCGGCATGGCGTCGGCCTTGGCGGCCAGTCCGACCTTGACCAGCAGGCTGCGCGCCAGGGTTTCGGCTTCGTCCTTCGGCGTGCCGCGGATCTTGCGCGGACCGACCGTGACGTTTTCCAGCACCGACAAATGCGGGAACAGGTTGAACGACTGGAACACCATGCCGACCTGCGTGCGCAGATCGTTCAGGGCGTGGTCGGCGATCATCCTGCCGTCGACCAGCAGGTCCTGGTTGCAGATGGAGATGTTGCCTTCTTCCGCGACTTCGAGTCCGTTGCAGCAGCGCAGCAGCGTGCTCTTGCCCGAGCCGCTGGGGCCGATGACGACGACGACTTGCGAGGCGGCGACTTCCAGGTCGATGCCGTGCAGGATGCGATGGCCGGAGAAGGATTTGCCGAGTTTGGCGATGGTGATCATGGGCGATGTCGTGGACGGCTGCATCAGACGGCTCCTCCTGCGCGCAGGTGTTTCTCGACCCGTTGCAGGGCCATGCTGGTAAGGCTGGTCAGCACCAGATACACCAGCGCCACCGCGATATAGACTTCCAGCGAACGGTAGGACACGCTGATGATCTTCTGGCCTTCGTGCATCAGATCGGCGATGGTCAGCAGCGACACCAGCGCCGAGTTCTTGATCAGCGCGATGAACTCGTTGCCCAGCGGCGGAATCATGCGCACCACGGCCTGCGGCAGGATGATGGTGCGCATCGCCTTGCCGGACGACATGCCCAGCGAGCGCGCCGCTTCCATCTGACCCTTGTCGATCGACTGGATGGCGCCGCGCACGATTTCGGAGACATAGGCGCCGGAATAAATGCCGAGTCCGAGCACGCCGCACAAGAAAGCCGGCAGCAGGATGTCGAACTGCGGCAGGCCGAAGAACAGCAGGAACAATTGCACCAGCAGCGGCGTGCCGCGGATGAAGGTGACGTAAGCGGTACAGATGCCGTAGCGCACGCGCTTGCTGCGGTCGAGCCGCCCCAGGCCGACCAGCAGGCCGAGCATGCAACCCAGCACCAGCGAGATGGCGGTGATTTCCACCGTGACGATTGCGCCATGCAGCAGGTCCGGCCAGCCTTCAAGCACCGGCAAAAAATCCAGGCTCATCTGTTCTCCTTACGTCTGTTTTTTATTGAATTGCGTTGCTGCCGGATTACTTGGCCGACGACGACAGCCATTTCTGCACCAGCTTGTCGTAGCTGCCGTCGAGCTTGACCTTCTTGAGCGCGGCGTTCATTTCCTCGGTCAGTTGCGGCAGGTCCTTGCGCACGGCGTAGCCGTACAGTTCGACGCTGACTTGTTTGTCCAGCACCTTCATGCCGGGACGGGTCTTGGCGTATTCGATGGCGGCGGGCTTGCCGGTGACGGCGGCGTCGGCGCGGCCGATTTCAACCAGGTTGAACATTTCCTGGTTCTTCTCGACTTCGATGCGCTCGGCTTGCGGGTAGTACTCCTTCAGGTAGTTGGCCGACTTGGTGCCGACCTGTACCGAGACTTTCTTGCCGGCCAGGTCCGACGGCTGCTTGATCGCGGTATTGCTGGCCTTGGTCAGCACCACCAGGCCGCCAGGGTAGTAAGGATCGGTGAAGTTGACTACGCGACGGCGTTCTTCGGTGATGTAGATCGCCGAAGACGCGACGTCGAAGCGGCGCGACACCAGGCCGGGGATCAGGCCCTTGAAATCGATGTCGGTCCATTCGACTTTCTTGTGCATGGTCTTGGCGAGCAGTTCGATCAGTTCGATGTCGAAACCGGTGCGCTTGCCATCCTTGAAGAATTCGAAGGGCGGAAAGGTGGCGTCGGTGGCGACGCGGATGACGTCGACGGTCTGGGCGGAAGCCGGTGCGGCAATGACACTGGCGGCGAAACTGAAAACAAGGCTGACGGCAAGCATGCTGGCAAAGCGACGGCGGTGGATCATGGTTTCTCCCTCGGATGAATGGTGCTGATGACTGCTGGAAATTGCTGCTTTAAAACAAGGAAAGGCGTTCGCTGATGGCCGCGGCGGCCTGGACCGTGGCGGCAATCAGCTCACGCTGCCGCTCTTCGACCCGGATTGCCGGCGCCATCAGGGTAATGGCCCCGGCCGCCTGGCCGGGTTTGTAAAACACGGGAGCGCTCACGCCCCACACGCCCCAGTCGACTTCGCTTTCGCTGACCGCATAACCCTGCGCGCGGATGGCGGCGAGTTCTTTTTGCAGGCGGGCGATGTCGTCGTCCTGGCCGTGCAACTGGCGCTGCACGATGTTGTCGGCCACGGCGACGGGCAATTGCGCCAGCACCGCCTTGGCCGAGGCGCCGCGCGACAGCGGATGCGAGCGGCCTTTGGAAAACGAGCAGCGCAGCGATTGTTCGCTTTCGACCATGTCCAGGCAGGTCACCTGGTCGTTGACGGCGACCATCAGGCCGACGCTTTCGCCGCATTTCTTGGCCAGTTGCAGCATTTCCGGCCGGGCGTTGCTGACGAGATAGGAGGTATGGTCGAAGCCCCAGGCCAGTTGCACGCTCAAAGGGCCGGGCGCGTAAAAGTTGTCCTGTTCCTGCACCAGTCCCCATTTTTTCAGCGGCAGCAGGTGCCGGTACAGCGTGCTTTGCGGCAAGCCGGTCAGCTCTTTCAGCTTGCGCACGGCGATCGGTTTGCCGTATCGGGCGATGACGGACAACACCATGAGCGAGCGCTCGCTGGTGGCGACGACGGGTGCTTGCGGCGTGGCGGCGGCTGAGTTCATGGCCGGATGATTCCTCATTCTTCTCATATTTGGAAATTGAATTCTCGATTTATGAGAATTCGAGTGTAAATGAGTTGCAGCCGGGTTGGCGTAAATGCGGGGAAGGAAGCGGCAGGGCGATGCGCGGAGCGGGCAATAAAAAACGGACCGCATGGGCGGTCCGTCCGGAGTGTGCAGCAGCAGTCTGACGACTGCGCCGTAGCATTGCTACGGATTACTTCTTGCGGCTGGTGGTCTTTTCAGCAGCTTGCGTGAATTGCTTGGCCGCGTTGCTCAGGTGGCCTTCCAGTGTTTCCACGGCTTGCTTGGTGTTCTTGGTCAGTTGCTCGTAGCTGGCGTTGGCGTTGCCGATGGCCGACTTCAACAGGGCCACGGCGTTTTCCGAACCGGCTGGGGCGTTCTTGGCGATTTCGTCGACCAGGGCGCTGACTTTGCGGCTGGTTTCGGCGACTTGCGCTTCGGTTGCCTTGGTCAGTTCAGCCTGGGTAGCCGACACGATGCTGGCCAGATGACGGCCGTAAGCGGCTGCCTTTTCTGCTGTCGGCTGGGCTTGTGCCTGCGCCAGGGCCAGCAGTTCTTGCGGATCCTTGATGGAGGCGAATTGTTGCGCCGTGGCGGCGGATTCTTCCAGCGATGCCTTGGCGGCGCTCAGGTTCAGTTCAACAATCTTTTCCAGACCTTCGAAAGTCTTGGTGGTCAGTGTGTTGATCAGATCCAGTTGAGCTTGGAAATGGGTCTTTGTTGCAGCGGAAAATTGATCTTGGTACGAAAACATGTGCTTCTCCTTTGGTTTTAAAAACAATGAGGACTAGCGGCTTCGGTCTCGAAAAACTATTTTTGTGCGCCGCAACAATTACTATTTTACGCACTTATTTGGTGAGGTCAAGAACTTTTTGTGCGTCGCACAAAAATGATGGAAATTGCAATTTTAACAACACAATCTGTTATTGCACAGCGTTAATTTCCAACGCCGCCGGCAGGCGTCAGCCGGCGGTCACTTCCACCAGGGGCGGCAGCTCATGCACCACCACGCCGGCGTCCGACACCTGGAACGGGCAACCATGGCTCACTTCGATGCCGCGCATGGCATCCTGATAGCCTTGTTCCCAGCGCCACTCGATCGAGCCGCGCGAGAAGTTGACGTCCTTGGACGCCATGTTCCAGTCGCGCCCCGCATACGGCAACCGCACGATATGGATCGTGGTATCGGCGCCGAGCTCGGCCAGTTGCTTGCGGTCGCCGGGTTGGCGCAGGTCCGCGGGCAGCCGCTCGTACAGCTCGCGCGCCAGCTTGCGCAACTGGTATTGCTTCAGATAGGCCTCGATATGGCGCTGCGAGCGCGAGGCGAAGGTGACGTCTTTCTGACGCGTCTGGACTTCTTCATAGGTGCGCGGTTCGGGGCCGTCGGCATGCCACAGGTCGACCATCATGCACAGCGTGTCCTGGCGCGGTTCGTCGTTGAGCACCGCTTCCAGCGGCGTGTTCGAATACAGACCGCCGTCCCAGTACAGGTCGCCGTCGATGCGCACCGGGGCAAAGCCGGGCGGCAGCGCGCCGCTGGCCATCACGTGGTCGGCGCTGATCGGCTGGCTGTCGGTGTCGAACTTGACCAACGTGCCGCAGGTCACCTTGACGGCGCTGACGGTCAGCCGGATGCCGACATCCTTGTTGTTGAGATAGTCGAAATCGACGTATTTGTTGAGTGTTGCGCGCAGTTCCTCGGTGTTGTAGAAGCTGGCCTCTTCCGGCGGCACCGGCAAGCCGATGGCGAACGGGCTGAATGCGCGGGGAGTAAAGAACCCGGGAACGCCGCGCGCGAAGGTGTCCATGGTGGTCATCCAGGTCGCCAGCCGGCGCGTGGCGTCGGGGACCTGCTGCAGGTTGATCAGGTCGGCGTGGGAGACGCTTTCCCAGAATTCACGCAGGCGCTGGATGCGGAATTCGCGTTCGTTGCCGGCAATGATGGCGGCGTTGATGGCGCCGATCGAGGTACCGACCACCCAGTCCGGCGTCAGGTTGTTTTCGTGCATGGCTTGGTAAACGCCGGCCTGGTAGGCGCCGAGGGCGCCGCCGCCTTGCAGCACCAGTGCAATGCGGTGCTTGCGCTCAGTGGAGACGGATGGCGGGGAAGGGCTTACTGCGGGTTTGCGTCGCATCTTGGTCCTTGCGGTTGGAATACAGCAGACTGCGTATTATCCAAATTGTTCAACGCAGCAACTGATAAAAATCATACGCCACAAATATGACAAGCGAGCCGCGACCCGACATTCAGGCGTCTTGCGGCGCCCGTATCTTGCGCCAGGCGTCGATCAGCCGGCGCGCTTCCTTGCCGACGGCGTCCAGGTCGACGGCGTGGGTATGCTCGATGATCATCACCGCATAGACGTCGGCCAGCGCATTGACTTCGGGCGACAAGGCGCATTCCTCGCCGGTGGCGGGGCGCTGGATGCGCCAGTAGTTGATTGCTTCTTCCAGTTCCGTCAGGGAAATAATGGTTTCGCTCATCTGTTTATTGTACGCCTGCGTTCCGGCGGTACAAAAGCATGCCGCCGCTTCTTTAGCGAACGATAAAAATCCCGAGACAAGTCGTCGCCTCTGTCGACCGGTTTCGAGAGGTGAATTGGCGAATATCAAGGAAACCGGAATATCTGCATCGCCGCGCCCGAATGCGTTGCATTCAACCAAAGCCAAAACTATATTCGCAGCGCCGACCACAGCAACAAGATATCCCGTTCGATCCGGCCGCCCGCCCATCTTTTCCCAGCCAGCCAGTCAGTCCTGCCGAATTGCGTTATCCGGAGGTCGGCGCTGACCGTCACTTACTTATCACTGGGAAATTCAATGTCCATTTACATCAAGAGCAGAAAACACGGCGCCGCCGGCCGTCCGCTTAACTTGCGCGCTTCGCTGGGCGCTTCCATCACCGCTTCGACGCTGGCGCTGGCCGCGCCGTTCAATGTCGCGGCGCAACAGAACGACGGCAACCTGCCGCCGGTCGAAGTCAAGGAACGCAACGACTCCTACAAGGCCGAGCGCATCAGTTCGCCCAAATTCACGCAGCCGCTGGTCGACACCACGCAAACCATCACCGTCATCAAGAAGGAGTTGCTGCAATCGCAACAGGCGACCACGCTGACCGAAGCGCTGCAGAACAGCGCCGGCGTCGGCACCTTCAATACCGGCGAAAACGGCAACACCGCAACGGGCGATTCCATCTTCATGCGCGGTTTCAGCACCGCCAACAGCATCTTCGTCGACAACATCCGCGACCTCGGCAGCGTCTCGCGCGACCTGTTCAACATCGAGCAGGTTGAAGTGGTCAAAGGACCGGCCGGCGCCGACAACGGCCGCGGCGCGCCGACCGGTTACATCAACATGGTGACCAAACAGCCGACGCTGGAGAACGCCTATTCCGGCACGGCGACCTACGGCACCGGCGACAATAAACGCGTTACCGCCGATCTCAACAGGCATCTCGACGGACTCAACGGCGCGGCATTCCGGCTCAACCTGCTCAAGCAGGACAGCGGCGCGCCCGGCCGCGATCGCGTCCAGAACAACCGCTGGGGCATCGCGCCGTCGTTCGCGATCGGTCTCGGCACGCCGACGCGGATGCTGTTCAACTATCTTCATCTCGACCGCGACAACGTGCCCGATGCCGGCATCCCGACCATCGGCGCACCGGGCTTTTACAATGCCACGACGGTCGGCAAGAACCCCGCGCCGGTGTCGCGCAGCAACTACTACGGCATGGCCGGCGACTACGACAAAAGCACCTCGGACATGTTCACCGCGATTGTCGAACATGATCTCGGCGCCGACGTGACGATCCGCAACACGACGCGCTACGGCAAGACCAAACAGAATTATCTGATCGGCAGCCCGTTCACCGTCGACGGCAGCAATGCCAATCCGGCCAACTGGACGGTAAGCCGTGTGTTGCAAACCAGGGATCAGGAAAACGAGATCTTCACCAACCAGACCAACGCCCTCGTCAAATTCAGCACCGGGTCCGTCAAACACGCCATGACGACGGGGCTGGAGTTCATCCGCGAAAAGCAGACAACGATTCTCTATACCGGCCCTGCGCTTGCGGCGGCCAATCTGTATGCGCCGAATCCTTATGCGCCGGCGAGCGTATCGATCCAGCCCAGCGGCGGCCGCAACCAGGGCGCCACCAACACCATCGGTGCGTATCTGTTCGACACCCTGGAGCTGACGCCGTCCTTCCAGGTCAACGGCGGCCTGCGGCTCGATCGCTACAGCACCGACTTCAACGGCGTCGCCGTCTCGACGGCTGCCGGCAATCCCGGCCTGCCCGTCGGCACGCTTGTGCCCACCACGCTCGGCAAGAACGGCAGCTTGCTGAACTGGAAAATAGGCGCGCTTTATAAACCGGCAGCCAATGGCAGCATCTACGCCGCCTATGCCACATCGCAGCAACCGCCGGGCGGCGCCGCGTTTTCCCTGAGCACCAACGGCAGCAGCGCCGACAATCCCAATTTCGCGCCGCAGAAAACCAGCACGACGGAAGTGGGTACCAAGTGGGAAGTCTTCAACAAGAAACTGTTGATGTCGGCGGCATTGTTCCGTACGGAAGTCAGCAACGAGATCACGCAGGACGCCGTCACCAGCAATCTGTATGTGCAAAACGGCAAGAAGCGCGTCGAGGGTCTCGAGCTGTCGGCTTCCGGTGAAATCGCTTCGGGCTGGTCGGCCAACGCAAGCGCGGCATGGATGAACGCCAAAGTGTCGAGCGGCACCACCAACGCATCCGCCACCAGCAATCAGAACAACGCCGCGATGAGTTTCTCGCCAAAAAAGACGATGACGCTGTGGAGCACCTACCGGCTGCCGTCGGGCTTCACCATCGGCGGCGGCGTGCGCTACGTCGACGCCATGGCGCGCACCGCCAGCACCACCATCGGCGGGACCACCAATACTCCCTACGCGCAAAGCTACTGGGTGGCCGACGCCATGGCGGCGTATCAGCTCAGCAAGAACGTCAACATACAGCTCAATCTTTATAACCTGACCAACGAGCGTTACGTTGCCTCCCTCAACAACACCGGCACGCGCTACATTCCCGGCGCCGAGCGTTCCGCCAGGCTCAGTCTGAACCTGGCCTATTGATCTTTCTCGCCCCGCAGCCGGAAAGCGCCGGAACGCGGGGCGGGCGCTTGCGGTTCCGGCGCCATTCTTTACAAGGAGTATCTCGTGTTGCTGCACATTCCTCGTGTCTTGACTGCGGAGCAGGTAGCGCTGTTGCGCACCAGGCTGGACGCTGCCGATTGGACCGACGGCCGTGCCACGGTCGGCTCGCAAGGCGCACGCGTCAAGCGCAATCGCCAATTGCCGGAGCATCAGCCGCCGGCAAAAGAGCTGGGCGGCATCGTCATGGCCGCGTTGGCCGCCAATCCGACGTTCTTCGCGGCTGCTTTGCCGGCGCGCACCATGCCGCCCCTGTTCAATCGTTATGAAGGCGGCGAAGAATACGGCGTACATATCGACGGCGCGGTGCGCATGGTTGCCGATGCCGGCCATCAATTGCGCACTGACGTGTCGTCCACGCTGTTCCTGAGCGAACCGGACGAATACGATGGGGGCGAACTGGTCGTGCACGACACCTATGGCGCACACGAGGTCAAGTTGCCGGCCGGCGATCTGATTCTGTATCCCTCCACCAGCCGCCACGAAGTCACCGCCGTGACGCGCGGCTGCCGCGTCAGCGCTTTTTTCTGGACCCAAAGCATGATCCGCGACGATCACCGGCGCGGCATGCTGTTCGAACTCGACCAGGCCATCCATGCATTGCGCCGGCGGCATGGCGACAGCGACGAGACCGTCGTCCTGGCAGGGCATTATCACAATCTTTTACGACTCTGGGCCGAGACCTGAACGCAGGAGAGGCATCCCTGTTCATGCAATTTTTGAACTAGGAAATGCGAAATACTTCGTTTTGTAAAAACAAGGACTTTGATTTAATGGCCCATTGCTAATCTTGTCTGCGCTCGTCGTCCTCTGCGGCGATGCGGTCAATCTCTCGGAGTCATTCCATCATGTCAGCGGTCATCGAAACATCGATCGCGGGCGCAGCCGTCTCTACGTCCCGTGCGCCGGCGCACCGCATCCTCAGCGAAACAGAAGCACTGGATACAGCACGCAAGCTGGCGCAGGATTTCGCCGCGGAGGCCGCCGAGCGGGACCGGCAGCGCCGCTTGCCGCATGCGGAGATCGAGCGTTTTTCTTCCAGCGGTTTGTGGGCCATCACGGTGCCCAGGGCATACGGCGGCATCGGCGCGTCGTGGGTAACGCTGGCCGAAGTCGTCAAGATCATCTCCGCCGCCGATCCCTCCATCGGCCAGATCCCGCAAAATCATTTCGGCATCCTGAACGTGCTGGCGCAGACGGCCAGCGAAAACCAGAAACACTATTTCTACGGTGAAGTACTGAAAGGCGCCCGCTTCGGCAACGCCGGTCCCGAGCGCACCAGCAAGAACGTGCTCGACGTCCGCACGCGCATCAGCAAGGATCCGGGCAGCCCCGATTACCTGCTCAACGGCACGCGCTTCTATTCAACGGGCGCACTGTACGCCGACTGGGTGCCGACGCGCGCGCTCGACGAGGAAGGCAAGGGCGTGTTTGTTTTTGCCGGGCGCCATGCGCCGGGCTTGAGCGTGGTCGACGACTGGTCAGGCTTCGGCCAGCGCACCACCGCCAGCGGCACCGTCGTCTTCGACAACGTACGCGTATCCGCCGGACACATCGTGCCGCTGCATCAACTGGCGCAACAACCCAACAACATCGGACCGGTGGCGCAGCTGATCCAGGCCGCCATCGACGCCGGCATCGCGCATGCGGCCGTCGACGATGCGGTTGCCTTCATCCGCCAGCGTTCGCGCCCCTGGGCTGACAGCGGCGTCGAGCGCGCCGGCGACGATCCGCTGACGATCAACCAGGTCGGCGACCTGAAGATTCGCCTGCACGCCGCCGACGCCTTGCTCGAACGCGCCGCCCGCACGCTCGACAATCTGCCGCTGCCGATCGACTACGAACAAATGGCGCAAGCCTCGGTCGCCGTGGCCGAGGCCAAAGTGCTGACGACCGAAATCGCGCTGCATGCCAGCGAAAAACTGTTCGAACTGGCCGGCACGCAGTCGACCCTGTCGGCACACGATCTGGACCGCCACTGGCGCAACGCGCGCGTGCACACGCTGCACGATCCGGTGCGCTGGAAGTACCACGCCGTCGGCAACTACTACCTTAACGACACGCCGCCGCCGCGCCATAACTGGTCCTGAACCGGCCGGTCATTTTCATCGAAAGCACACAACATGAGTCATCCCGCCATTGCCGTCGCATCCTCCGATGCGCCATCAGGTTCCGCAGAACCGCGTCTTGTCGCCAGAATCCGCGACGACGCCGAAGCCATCGAAGTCGCACACAAACTGGCCGCCGAACTGGCGCGCGAAGCCTCGGAACGCGATCGCGAACGCCGCCTGCCGTGGGCCGAACTGGAACGCTATGTCCGCTCGGGTTTGTGGGGCATCACCGTGCCGAAGGAATACGGCGGCGCCGGCGTCTCCAACGTCACGCTGGCGCAGGTGACGGCGATCATCGCCGAAGCCGACGGCTCGCTCGGCCAGATTCCGCAGAATCACTTTTATGCGGTGGAAATCATCCGCGTCAACGGCAGCGACGCGCAAAAGCGCTTCTATTTCGACCGTGTCTTGCAGGGCGACCGCTTCGGCAACGCGCTGGCGGAAATCGGCACCAAAAACTCCGCAGAGCGCAAGACGCGTCTGAGCAAAGACGACACGGAAGACGGCGACGGTTACCGCATCAACGGTCGCAAGTTCTACGCCACCGGCGCACTCTACGCCAACTGGGTGCCGACCTCGGCCATCGACGACGACGGCGTGCAGCAACTGGCCCTGGTGCCGCGCGATGCGCAAGGCCTGAGCATCGTCGACGACTGGTCGGGTTTCGGCCAGCGCACCACCGGCAGCGGTTCGGCAATCTTCGACAACGTGCGCGTGCCGGCCGACGCGGTGCTGGGTTTCCAGGCTTCCTTCGACCGTCCGACCACGGTGGGTCCGCTCGCCCAGATCCTGCATGCGGCGATCGACCTCGGCATCGCGCGTGCCGCCTACAAGGACCTGATCCGTTTCGTCTCGACGCGCTCGCGGCCATGGGTCGATAGCGGCGTCGAGCGCGCCGGCGACGATCCGCTGACCATCCGCGAAGTCGGCGACCTCACCGTGCAATTGCACGCCGCCGAAGCGCTGGTGGATCGCGCCGGGCTCAAGGTCGATCTGGCCGCGGCCAATCCCACGGCCGATACCGTCGCCGCCGCATCGATCGCGGTCGCCGAATCGCGTGTGCTGACCAACAACGTTTCGCTGGCCGCCGGCAGCAAGCTGTTCGAACTGGCGGGCACGCAATCCACCCTGGCCGAAAACAACCTCGATCGCCACTGGCGCAACGCCCGCACGCATACGCTGCACGATCCGGTGCGCTGGAAGTATCACGCCATCGGCAACTACTACCTCAACGACAAGAAGCCGCCGCGCCACGGCGCGATCTGAGGGGATCTCCGTTGACTTCGCCGTCCGCACAACAACAAAAGACATCATGCACAATCGCCTCACGACTTCCTTGATTTCCGCACTGGTGCTGGCGTCGCTGCCGTTCATCGCTGCAGCGCAGACACCAACGCAAGCACAGACGCAGACGCCAAAAACCGGCGGCACGCTGGTTGCCATCGTCCAGCCCGAACCCGTCACGCTGACCGGCGCCGTCAACACGGCGCAACCGACTTCGTTGATCGCCACCAACGTCTACGACGGCCTGCTGTCCTACGACAACGATCTCAAGCCGCACGGCCAGCTGGCCGAACACTGGGAAGTGTCCAAGGACGGCCTCGCCATCACTTTCCATTTGCGCAAGGGCGTCAAGTGGCATGACGGCAAACCGTTCACCTCGGCCGACGTCAAATGGTCGGTGGAAAACGTGTGGAAAACCATCCACCCGCGCAACAAGGCCATCCTCGTCAATCTGACGCAAGTCGATACGCCGGACGCCAATACCGCCGTCTTCCGTTTCACCAAGCCATCGCTGGCCTTGCTGTCGACGCTCAATTCCTGGGGCGCGCCGGTGCTGCCGAAGCACTTGTATGAAGGCACCGACGTCCTCAACAATCCGAACAACAACAAGCCGGTCGGCACCGGTCCCTTCGTGTTCAAGGAATGGAGCCGCGGCAATTACATCACGCTGGAGCGCAATCCGAACTATTGGGAGAAGGGCAAACCTTATCTCGACAAGATCATCTTCAAGGTCGTGCCGGATGCCGGCGCGCGCGCCGCCACGCTGGAGAATGGCGACGCCCAGTACGCCGTCTTCAGCCCGGTGCCGCCGAAGGAAGCGCAACGCCTGGCCGACTCCGGCAAGGTCAAGGTCGAAACCAACGGTTATCAATGGTCGTCGCCGGTGCTCTACCTCGACTACAACCTCAACAACAAGTATCTGAAAGACGTGCGCGTGCGCCGCGCCATTGCCCACGCGGCCAATCTGGAAGGCTTGAACAAGGTAGTCTGGTACGGCTACGGCAAGCCGTCGGTCAGCATCGTGCCGACGACCTTGTCGCAGTTCTTCGACAACACCGTGCCGCGTTATCCCTACGACACCAGGAAGGCCGAAGCGCTGCTCGATGAAGCCGGCTTCCCGCGCGGCGCCGACGGCGTGCGCTTCACCATCAGCAACGACTACCTGCCGTACGGCGACGACTATCGCCGCACCGCCGAATACCTCAAGCAATCGCTCAAGCGCGTCGGCATCGAAGTCAACATCCGCAGCCAGGACACGGCGGCCTTCACCAAGCGCGTCTACGGCGACCGCGACTTCGATACCGCGATCACCTGGAACGCTTCCTTTCCCGATCCGCAGATCGGCCTGACGCGCATGTACTGGTCGGGCTGGGTCGGCAAGAACATTCCCTGGACCAACAGCTCCGGCTACAGCAATCCGGAAGTCGACCGCGTGATCGAACAGGCGCAGGGCGCGGCCACACAGGCCGAGCGCATCGCGCTGTTCAAGAAATTCCAGCAGATCACCCAGACCGAATTGCCGACCCTGCCGCTGATCGAATTGCACTTCTTCACCGTGCATTCGCCGCGCCTCAAGGGCATCACGCAAGACGGCGACCAATCGCAGGGTTCGCTGAAAAATGCGTGGCTGGAACCGGCCAACGCCAACCTGGCGAAAGCCGGGCAATAAAAATGCCGAGGGAAGACACAACATGAACAAGACTGTATTCAAACTGCTGGCCGCCGCCACCACTGCGCTCACGCTGGCGTTCACTGCGCATGCCTTTGCACAGACGCGCGGCGGCACGCTGACCGCCATCATCCAGCCCGAGCCGGTGATCCTGACGTCCGCATTGAACACGGCGGCGCCGACCGGCTTCTTCAGCGCCAACGTGTTCGACGGGCTGGTTGAATACGACAACGACTTCAAGCTGCGTCCCGCGCTGGCGGAAAGCTGGGACGTCTCCAAGGACAGCAAGACGCTGACCTTCCATCTGCGCCACGGCGTGAAGTGGCATGACGGAAAACCGTTCACCTCGGCCGACGTCAAATGGACGCTGGAGAACGTCTGGAAAAAGTTCCACCCGCGCAACCAGATCATCTTCGGCACCGTCACCGGCGTCGATACACCGGACGACTACACCGTCATCATCCGTTTCAGCGAACCCTCGCTGGCCGTGTTGAGCTCGCTCAACAGCAATGGCGCGCAAGTGTTGCCCAAGCATCTGTACGAAGGCACCGACATCCTCAACAACCCGTACAACAACAAGCCGGTCGGCACCGGCCCCTTCGTGTTCAAGGAATGGAGCCGCGGCAACTACATCACCCTGGAGCGCAATCCCAACTACTGGGATAAAAGCAACGTCGGAAGCAAGGGCGTGAGCAAGCCTTACCTCGACAAGATCATCTTCAAGGTCGTGCCTGACGCCGGCGCGCGCGCCGCCGCGCTGGAGAAGGGCGAAGCGCAGTATGCGCCGTTCTCGCCGGTGCCCTTGAAGGATGCCGAGCGCCTCGCCAAGCTGCCCGGGCTGAAGCTGGAGACGCGCGGCTACGACTGGATCTCGCCGTGGCTGTTCCTCGATGTCAACGTCGACCGTCCTTATTTCAAAGATGTGCGCGTGCGCCAGGCGCTGGCCTATGCGATCGACCTGAACGCCTTCAACAAGGTGGTCTGGTACGGCTTCGGTAAACCGGCGGTCAGCCCGGTGGTGTCGACGCTCAAGCAATTCCACGCCGACGACGTGCCGAAATACGGCTACGACCCGAAGAAGGCCGAAGCCCTGCTCGACGAAGCCGGCCTGAAGCGCGGCGCCGACGGCACCCGCCTGCGCATCAACCTCGACTACCTGCCTTACGGCGACGACTACAAGCGCAGCGGCGAATACATCAAGCAGGCCTTGAAGCGCATCGGCATCGACGTCAATGTGCGCGCGCAAGACACGCCGACCTACACCAAGCGCATCTACGGCGATCGCGACTACGACCTGTCGGTGGTGTGGTTCGCCGGTTTTGCCGATCCGCTGGTGGGCGTGACGCGCGCTTACTGGAGCGATTCGATCGGCAAGAACATCCCATGGAGCAACGGCTCGGGTTATCGCAGCGCCGAGGCCGACAAGCTGATCGAACAGGCACAGTCCTCGGCCAGCCAGAACGAACGCGTCGCGCTGTTCAAGAAACTGCAGCAACGGGTGCAGACCGACCTGCCGTCGATCCCGCTGCTTGAGTTGCACTTCTTCACCATCCAGGCTGCCAACCTGAAGGACACCGTCGCCGGCGTCGACCAGATCTACAGCTCGCTCAAGAACGCCTGGTTCGACAGCACGCCCAAGGTCGCCAATGCGGCGCAGGCTGTTTCGCCATCCACGCAACAGGCCGCCAAATGAAGATCGGGAATATCGTCGTGCGCCGCCTGCTGCAACTGGTCAGCGTGGCGCTCGGCGTGGCCGTCATCAATTTCTTCCTGCTGCGCCTGGCGCCGGGCGATGCCGCCCAGGTGCTGGCCGGGGAGGCCGGGGCGGCAACGCCGGAATACATGGCGGCGCTGCGCGCGCAATTCGGCCTCGACCAGCCGCTGCTGGTGCAGTTCGGCAAGTACCTGCTCAACCTCGCGCACTTCAATCTCGGCTACTCCTTCCGCCACGGCATGCCGGTGGCGCAGCTGATCGGCGAGCGCGTGCCGGCGACCTTGCTGCTGATGGGCGCGAGCATCCTGTTTGCGGTCGTGGCCGGCGCGACGCTCGGCGCGATTGCGGCCTACCGCGCCGGCAAGATCGCCGACGTGGTGATCTCGACATTGGCGCTGGTGTTCTTCGCCACGCCGCTGTTCTGGATCGGCCTGATGCTGGTGGTGGTGTTCTCGGTCTGGCTTGACTGGCTGCCGGTGGGCGGCATGTTCACGATCGAGGCCGGTTATACCGGCTGGGCCCGCATCGTCGACGTGGCGCGCCATCTGGTGTTGCCGGCGGTGACGCTGGGCCTGTTCTACATGGCGGTCTACACGCGCCTGATGCGCGCGACCATGGTCGAGGTGCGCCGCCAGGATTTCGTCCGCACCGCCGTCGCCAAGGGCGCGCGGCCGCCGCGCGTGCTGTTCGCGCATGTGCTGCGCAATGCCTTGCTGCCGCTGGTCACGATGCTGGGCGTGCAGGTCAGCTCCATCATCGGCGGCGCGGTGCTGGTGGAGACCGTGTTCTCGTGGCCGGGGCTGGGACGGCTGGCGTTCGAGGCGCTGTTCCAGCGCGACTTCAATCTGCTGCTCGGCATTTTGCTGTGCAGCTCCATCGTCGTGATCGTGGTGAACTGGGTGGTCGACTTCGTCTACACCCGCCTCGATCCGCGTATCCGCTTTGCCTGAAAGTGAAGAACCGATGAGCGAACTTGCTTCCACGCCGGCCTTGAGCAGCGCCGATGCACCGGCCAGCCTGATCGCCGCGCCGACCACGCGCGGCTGGTTCGGTCGCCTGCTGCGTTCGCCGTCGGCGCTGGTCGGCGGCGTGCTGTTGCTGGTGGTCGTGCTGATGGCGGTGTCGTCGCCGTGGCTGTTTCCCGGCGATCCGCTGGACATGGCGGCGGAGCCTTTCCTGCATCCCGGCGTCGACGCGGCGCATCTGCTGGGCAGCGACATGCTGGGCCGCGATCTGCTGAGCGGCATCTTCCACGGCGCGCGCGTGTCGCTGCTGATCGCCGTCGTCTCGACCTTATTGGCGCTGCTGCTGGGCGTGAGCGGCGGCTTGCTGGCCGGCTACTACGGCGGCCTTGCCGATGCCGTCCTGATGCGCGTGACGGAATTCTTCCAGACCATTCCCTCCTTCCTGTTCGCGCTGGCGATCGTCGCCGTGGTGCAGCCGACCTTGCTGACGATCGCGCTGGCCATCGGCGTGACCGCCTGGCCGAGCCTGGCGCGGCTGGTGCGCGCCGAAGTGCTCAAGCTGCGCCACGGCGAAATGGTGCAGGCCAGCGCCACGCTCGGCGCCACCGATCTGCGCATCATGCTGCGCGACATTTTGCCCAACACGCTGACGCCGATCCTGGTGTCGACTTCGCTGATGGTGGCGACCGCCATCCTCACCGAATCCAGCCTGGCTTTCCTCGGCCTGGGCGACCCCAACGCGGTGAGCTGGGGCAACATGGTCGGCTCCGGCCGCGAAGTGATCCGCACCGACTGGTACATCACCACGATTCCCGGCATCGCCATCGTGGTGACGGTGCTGGCCTTGAATTTATTAGGCGACGGACTGGCCGACGTGCTCGATCCGCGCGACAGAAAATAGGAGAAACACCATGGCACGCGTATCCACTCTGCTATCCAACCAGTTGCCCGAAGGCGCCGCCCGCACGATCTTCGAGAAGGTCGAGAACGAATACGGCGCCTTCGGCAACATGCTAGGCGTGCTGGCGCATCGCCCGGCGTCGATCGAACACATCTACGGCCTGCTGCTGCAGTTCGCCGCCGAAGGCAACATCTCCAAGCTGCACCTGGAGATCGTGCTGGTCACCGCTTCCAGGGCCAATGAGTGCAGCTATTGCGTTTCGCACCATGCTCCCAAGCTGGCGGCGCAGCACGTGTCGGCGGAGACGGTGGAGCGCATTCTTGATCCTGACGTACCCGGCCTCGGTCCGGTGGAAAAGCTGGTGCGCGACTATGCGCTGGCGGTCACGCGCCAACGCGTCGGCGACAGTCTGGTGGCGCGTTTGCGCGAACATTTTTCGGAATCGCAGATCGTCGAGCTGACCTTGCGCGCCGCGCTGTGCGCCTTCTTCGCACGTTTCAACGAGGCCCTCGACGTGCAGCTCGAACCCGAATATGTCACGGCGGACGCAGCATGAACACAGACGCCGGCAAGAAGGAGATCCGCCTTAACGCCTTCAACATGAATTGCGTGAACCACATCAACCACGGCCTGTGGACCCATCCGCGCGACCGCTCGCAGGACTACACCGACATCGCCTACTGGACCGACCTGGCGAAACTGCTGGAGCGCGGCAAGTTCGACGGCCTGTTCCTGGCCGACATCGTCGGCGTCTATGACGTGTATCAGAACTCGGTCGACATCACGCTGCGCGAGTCGATCCAGCTGCCGGTCAACGATCCGCTGCTGCTGATTTCGGCGATGGGATTCGTGACCGAACATCTCGGCTTCGGCATCACCGCCAACCTGACCTACGAAGCGCCTTTCCTGTTTGCGCGCCGCATGTCGACGCTCGATCACCTGACCAAGGGCCGCGTCGGCTGGAACATCGTCACCGGCTACCTCGACAGCGCCGCGCGCGCGATGGGATTGTCGGAGCAGCTGGAGCACGACCAGCGCTACGACCGCGCCGACGAGTTCATGGAAGTGGTCTACAAATTGTGGGAAGGCAGCTGGGAAGACGACGCCGTCATCCGCGACCGCCGGAACCGCGTCTACGCGCAACCGGACAAGGTGCACAAGATCCGTCACAGCGGCGATTACTACAAGGTCGAGGGCTATCACCTGAGCGAGCCGTCACGCCAGCGTACGCCGGTGCTGTACCAGGCCGGTTCGTCCGGCCGCGGCCAGGCCTTCGGCGCGCGTCATGCGGAATGCGTGTTCGTCTCCGGCCAGAGCAAGGACGCCGTGCGCAAGCTGGTGAGCGGCATCCGCGAAGGCGCCGTGCGCGAAGGGCGCAAGCCGGACGACGTCAAGGTCTTCATGGGCCTGACCGTGGTGGTGGCGCCGACCGAAAAGGAAGCGCGCGAAAAGTACGCCGAGTATGCGCGTTACGCCAGCCCCGAAGCCGGCCTCGCGCATTTCTCCAGCGGCACCGGCATCGACTTTTCGCAGTACGAACTGGACGAGCCGATCCGCCAGGTCAAGACCAATTCCATCGAATCGCTGGTCAAGACCGTGACCAACCCCGAACTCAACTGGACCAAGCGCAAATTGCTGCAGCAGCTGGAACTGGGCGGCCGTTACGCCACCATCGTCGGCTCGCCGCAGCAAGTAGCGGACGAGCTGGAGGCGTGGATACGCGAGACCGGTATCGATGGCTTCAACCTGACGCGCACCGTGACGCCGGAGAGCTTTGAAGCCTTCGTCGACCTCGTCATTCCCGAGTTGCAGACACGCGGCTCTTACAAGCACGACTACGCTCCCGGCACCTTGCGCGAAAAACTGTTTACCGGCGACGCGCGCCTGCCGGAACGACATGCCGGCGCAAGCTATCGGGCAGGCAAGCGCGCAGGCGTGCCTGCGTGAGCGCCGATCACGGAAGGATTCCCATGAGCCGGCTTCTCGACATCCGCAATCTCAACGTCTCCTTTCCCGGTCACGACGCCGTGAAGGATCTCAGCTTCGGCATCGCCGCCGGCGAGACGCTGGCGCTGGTCGGCGAATCCGGTTGCGGCAAGTCGACCACGGCCTTGTCGCTGCTGCGACTGCTGCCGCCGAGCGCGCGCGTATCCGGCAGCATCGTGTTCGAAGGTCGCGACTTGCAAGCCTTGCAGGAAGAAGAAATCTGCGCGCTGCGCGGCAATGCGATCTCGATGATCTTCCAGGAGCCGATGACCTCGCTCAACCCGGTGCTGACCATCGGGCAACAAGTGGTCGAAGCCATCCGCCTGCATCAGCCGCTGTCGGCCCGGGCCGCCAGGGCGCGCGCCATCGAGCTGCTGGAACTGGTGCGCATCTCCGAGCCGCAGCGCCGCTTCAACGACTATCCGCATAACCTGTCCGGCGGCCAACGCCAGCGCGTCATGATCGCCATGGCCGTGTCTTGCCATCCGCGTCTGCTGGTGGCGGACGAGCCGACCACGGCGCTGGACGTGACCATACAAGCGCAGATTCTGGAGTTGCTGGATCAGCTGCGGCGCGACCTGTCGATGGCGGTGCTATTGATCACGCATGACCTGGCCGTGGTGGAGCAATGGGCTGACCGCGTCGCCGTCATGTACGGCGGCAAGAAGGTCGAAGAAGCGCGCAGCGATATCCTGTTCGTGCATCCGCAGCATCCTTATACGCGTGGCCTGCTCGGCGCGTCCTTGCAGATGGAACAGGACTATCATTACCGCGACGGACGACTGCCGGAAATCCGTACTTCGCTCGACAAGGATGACGAACGCATCTTCACCCTGACCGGGCGCGCGCATGCGCAGCCCTTGCCGCCGATCGCAACGCCGGCAAAGCCTTTGCTGTCGCTGCAGGACGTGCACACGCATTACCGCTCGCGCAACGGCGTCGTGCACGCCGTCAAAGGGGCGTCGTTCGACATCGCGGCCGGCGAGTCGGTAGGACTGGTCGGCGAATCCGGTTGTGGAAAATCGACCTTATCGAAAACCATCGTGCGCCTGGTCGAATCCAGCGCCGGCAAGATCCTGCTCGACGGCGACGACATCGCGCAGCTCGACGGTGCACGTTTGCGGCCGTATCGCCGCCGCGTGCAGATGATCTTCCAGGATCCCTACGCATCGCTCAATCCGCGCCACACGGTCGCCGAGATCCTCGACGCCGCGCTGGTGATCCATGAGGTCAAGGACAAGACGGAACGCCGTCGTCGCATCGGGCAGATCGTCGACCTGGTCGGCTTGCCGCAGCGCGCCTTGCGCAGCTATCCGCATCAGTTCTCGGGCGGCCAGCGTCAGCGCATCGGCATTGCGCGCGCCCTGGTGCTCAAGCCGGCGCTGGTGATTTGCGACGAACCGGTGTCGGCGCTCGATGTCTCGGTGCAGGCGCAGATACTGAATCTGCTGGTCGACCTCAAGCGCGAATTCGGCTTGTCGTATCTGTTCATCTCGCACGATCTGTCGGTGGTGCGTTACATCGCCGACAAGGTGCTGGTGATGAACGGCGGACGGATTGTCGAATCGGGCGACCACGACAGCATCTGGCAAGCGCCGCGGCACGAATACACGCGGTCGCTGATCGCTGCAGTGCCTTCAGCCGCTGCGCGTCGAGGTGTGGAAGAAGCGTCGCGCGAGTTGCTGATCGCGTGATCGCCGTCGGATTCGGCGGCAATTGAAAAGCAAATATTCAAACGCCGAAAGATTCGTTGGAAACGTCGCAGGCGGCAGATAAATTAGCGCTATTTGAGGATGATTCATGGCGCGACTTTTTACCCGCTTGCTGACGGGCTTGTTGTTGACCGGCGTTGCGGCGACGTTTTCCACGACGGCGGCAGCGCAAGACAAAACACTGAAGGTCGGCGTCACCAGCGGCCCGCACGCACAGATCTTTGAAGTGGTCAAACGCGTCTTCGAGCGCAGCAATCCCGGCTACAAAATCCAGATCGTCGAGTTCAACGATTACATCCAGCCGGACGCCGCGCTGGATGCCGGCGAACTGGACGCCAACAGTTTCCAGCATCGCCCCTTCTTGAATGCGCAGATCAAGACGCGCGGCTACAAGCTGTTCGGCACCGGGCGCACCTTCATTGGGCCGATGGCGATTTACTCCAGGAAATATCGCAGCCTGAATGACATCCCGGCCGGGGCCAAGATCGGGATTCCCAACGATCCGGCCAATGAAAGCCGCGTTTTGCTGTTGTTGCAGAAACAGGGGGTGATCAAATTGCGGGCGGGGATCGATCCCTTGACCGGCATCAACGCAACGCCGATCGACGTTGTCGAGAATCCGAAGAAGTGGAAGTTCATCGAGATCGATGCGGCGCAATTGCCGCGCACTTTGGATGATCTGGATGCGTCGGCGGTGAATGCCGACTATGCGGCCAAGGCGGGATTGCATCCGGTGCGCGACAGTCTGGTCGTGGAGAATGGGGAGAGTCCTTATGCTTGCCTGATTGCCGTGCGGGAGAAGGATAAGGATCAGGTGTGGTTGCCCAGGCTGGTGAAGGCTTATCAGTCGGATGAGGTGAAGAAGTTTATTGATGCCGAGTTCAAGGGAGGGATTTTGGCGGCTTGGTGATGGCGTCGGTTGTTCCTTCGGGCTGGTCGTTTAATAAAGGTGTACGTGTCTTCGGACGACCAAGCCGGGGGCGGCCCGGTGCCCGCAGGCGAAAATCGGGAAGGGAAAACAACTCGCTGCGCTCAGACATTTTTCCTTTCTTGATCCGATTTTCGCCTGCTGGCGCCGGCTACTCTCAAGCGGAACTTCCAGACTGGCTCGCTGTGCCTCGCCAGGCGACGGAGATGGTTCAAACTTATCTGGTCTCTTTAGCTTCGTCGTTCCAGCGCACGCTGGAACCCAGCGTCGTGAAGAGGGGGGAGTGACGCACTGACGTCACTGGGTCCCAGCGTGCGCTGGGACGACGGATTAAATGGTGACGGCAGAAGGTGGGAATCACGAAGCCGGAGGCGAGTACCCCATGGCGAGGCGCAGCGAGCCAGTCTGGAAGTTCCGCTTGGAGCCAGCCGGTGCTGCGATGCGAAAAATGGAAAAAGAAGGAAAAACTGTCTGAGCGCAGCGAGTTTTTTTCCTTCCCATTTTTTGCTTCGCAGCGCCGGGCACCCCCGAAGGGGGCTGGATCCCGCGGTCGCGTTTCTTTGCTTACTTTCTTTGGCGAGACAAAGAAAGTGAGCGGCTGCCGGGCCGCCCCCGGCGAAGGGTTGATCGAAGAAAGAAAAACCGAAGCTACCCAAAAATGGCAAGTCGGAACAAAACACAGAACATACAAGCTATCTCTGCATCCCCCACCGTTTGACAGTAACCCTCTCAATCACATTAAACCCCAGATTTTCCACCAGCAACCCAATCAAAATCACCATCGCCAGCCCCGCAAACACCTTATCGGTATACAGCTCATTGCGATTCTGAAAGATATACCAACCCAGCCCACCCTTGCCGCTGGAAGCGCCAAACACCAGCTCCGCCGCAATCAGCGTGCGCCACGCAAACGCCCAACCGATGCGCAAGCCGGCGAGGATGGAAGGCAAGGCCGCCGGCACCAGCATGAAAAGCACGAACCGCAGTCCGCGCAACCCATAGTTGCGCCCGGCCATGCGCAGGGTATCCGATACACCCAGAAAACCGGCATAGGTGTTGAGCGCCAACGCCCACAACACCGAATGCACCAGCACAAAGATCAGGCTGTTTTCACCAAGCCCGAACCACAGCAAGGCCAGCGGCAGCATCGCAATCGCCGGCAGGGGATTGAACATCGATGTCAGTGTGCTGAGCAGATCGCGGCCCAATTGCGTGGACACCGCCAGCGTGGTCAGCGCAAATGCCAGCACGATGCCGATCAGGTAGCCCTTGAGCAGCACCTTCAGCGAGATCCACACCTTGCCGATCAGTTCGCCGGTGACGATGCCGTCGACGAAGGCTTGCGCCGTCTGCACAAAGCCCGGCAGCAGCAGGTCGTTGTTCTGGATGCGGGCGACGACCTCCCAGGTCAGCGCGAGGATCAGCAGGATCACGGTCTTGCGCACCCAGCCTTGTTGCCATATGCGTTGCGGCAGCGACAGCGTGCGTTCCAGCGGGATGCCGTCCAGCGGCGTGAGGGCGATTTCGTATTCGTCGCGGATGGGGGGAGAAATGCTCATGGCAGGTCCGGTAAGGAGATGGACTGCGCTGCTCAATACGAGAAACGCACGTCCTTGAAATTGACTTGCGCAGTCGGTTCTTCATGGCCTTCGTCGAACAGCAGGCGATGGATGCGCCGCGCGGTTTCCTGGAAGCCGACGCCACCCAGGCTTTGCAGGTCGTACTGGTGGCTGTTGATCTCGGCGCGGACGCGGCCCGGGTGCGGCGACAACAGCAGGATGCGGTTGCCGACCACCAGCGCTTCTTCGATCGAATGGGTGACGAACAGCAGGGTAAAGCGCACTTCTTCCCACAGGATCAGCAACTCTTCCTGCATCTTGCGGCGGGTCAAGGCGTCGAGCGCGGCGAAGGGTTCGTCCATCAACAGAATCTTCGGCTGCATGGCCAATGCGCGCGCGATGGCGACGCGCGCCTTCATGCCGCCGGACAGCGTGTGCGGATAGGCATCGGCGAATTTGCCGAGACCCACTTTGTCGAGATAGTGCAGGGCGCGCTCGGCAGCTTCGCGTTTTCCCAGCGTGCGCGAAGCCAGCAGCGGGAACATGACGTTTTGCTTCACGGTTTTCCATGGCGGCAATTGGTCGAATTCCTGAAACACGACGATGCGATCCGGTCCGGGTTGATGGATGGCGGCGCCGTCGAGGCGGATCTCGCCGGCAGCCGGCTTGAGGAAGCCGGCGACTGCTTTCAACAGACTCGACTTGCCGCAGCCGGAGGGACCGAGCAACACGAAGCGGTCGGCCGGATAGACGTCGAAGCTGACGTCATGCGTGGCCTGCACCACGGCGGTGGCGCTGCGGTATTGCAGGCCGACGCGGTCGACCTGCAACAACGGCGTGCGACCGCTGACGTCACTATTGACGTCGCTGTCGCCGACCACGTGCAAGGCGCCGTGCGCCTGATCAACTGCCTGGTTGTGCATACGCTTCTTCAAAAAAATAGTCTTTCCATGACGCTGCACGGTTCTTCAGCACGCCGATGTCGTGCAGCTTGTCGGCGTAGACGTAGCTGCGTTGCGGCGAGACGGTGAAGTCGATTTCCGGATCTTCGACGATCTTGCGCACGAACTCGGGTGCGAGTTTCGACTTTTGTACGCGGATGAAGGTGTCGGCCGCCTTGGCCTTGTTGGCGCGGATGAATTGCGCCGCCTCGACCAGGGCGTTGTAGAACGCCTTGTAGGTCTTCGGATTGTCGTCGTGGAATTTTTGCGTGGTGTAGAGCACGTTGAAGGTCGCCGGTCCGCCGAGGATGTCGTAGGAACTGAGGATCTTGTGGACGTTCTTGTTTTCCAGCGCCTGGTACTGGAATGGCGGACTGGAGAAATGGGTATTGATCTCGGAACCGCCGGAGACAAGGGCAACCGTGGCGTCGGGATGCGGCAGGCTCACCGAGATGTTGTCGAAGCGTTTGTAGTCGGCCTTGCCGAACACGCGCGCGGTTTCGATCTGCAAGGTGCGCGACTGGTAGCCGACGCCGGCGGCCGGTACGGCGATGCGATCCTTGTCGCTCAGGTCTTGCAGCGTCCTGACCCTGGGATTGTTGCTCAGCAAATAGTTGGGCATGGAGCCCAGCGAGGCGATCGCCTTGACGTTCTGGCGACCGCGCGTGCGGTCCCACAGCGTCAGCATCGGCGGCACGCCGGCCGAGACGACGTCGAGCGCGCCGGCCAGCAGCGCCTCGTTCATGGCGGTGGCGCCGGAGATGCTGTTCCATTCGACCTTGATGTCGATGCCTTGCTGCTTGCCGTATTTCTCGATCAGTTTCTGGTCCTGCACGACGTCGAGGATCAGGTAGCCGATGCCGAATTGCTGGGCGATGCGGATCTGGCCTTCGGCGTGGGCGCCGGTGCTCAGGCTGAGTGCCGCGGCGATGGCGATAAGTGAAGCGAAGCGCATCTCAGCTGCCTCCGTTGATGTGGGCGTCGTCGAAGAAGTAGTCCTTCACCGAAGCCGGCTTGTTCTTGATGGCGCCGACGCGTTGCATGAATTCGGCGAGCGGATAGGTGTTTTGCGGCGTGATCTTGAACTGCACTTCCGGGTTCTTGATGATTTTCAGCAGCAGGTCGCGGTCGATCTTGGCGTTGCTGACGCGGATATACGTGTCGGCAGCCTTGTCCGGATTGGCGGTGACGAATTTGGCGGCTTCGTCCAGTGCGCCGACGAAGGCTTTATAGGTCTTGGGATTGTCCTTGCGGAATTTCTCGGTGGCGTACAGCACCGTGGCCGACGATGGGCCGCCGAGCACCTGATAGGAACTCAGCACGACGTGGGCCTTGGGATTGCCGGCCAGCTCCTGTTCCTGGAACGGCGGATTGCCGAAGTGCGCGCTGATTTCGGTGCCGCCATTGATGATGGCGGCGGCGGCGTCAGGATGCGGCACGGCGACGCTGATCTTGTCGAGCTTGTTATACTGGGCGTCGCCCCATTGCCTGGCGGACGCCAGTTGCAGCACGCGCGATTGCACCGACACGCCGACGGCCGGCAGGGCGATGCGGTCCTTGTCGCTGAAGTCGGCGATGGTCTTGACGCTGGGGTTGTTGCTGACGAGGTAGTAGGGCAGGTTGCCCAGCGAAGCGACGCCGCGCACGTTCTGGCGGCCGTGGGTGCGGTCCCAGATGGTCAGCAGCGGTCCGACGCCGGCGCCGGCGATGTCGATGGCGCCCGACAGCAGCGCGTCGTTGACGGCCGAACCGCCCGACAGCTTGACCCAGTCGACCTTGATGTCGACGCCCTGGGCCTTGCCGTGTTTCTCGATCAGTTTCTGATCCTGGGCGACATTCAGCAATAAATAGACGATGCCGAATTGCTCGGCGATGCGCAGTTGGCCTTCGGCGCGCGCCGGCGATGGCGCTGCGGCGGTCACTGCGAGCATGCTGAAACTGAGCGTGACACGGCGTGCTGCGGAAAGAAAACGTTTGGCGGGCATGGATACTCCGGAGAAAAAACAGTCTTAAGAACAAACAGCGGCGAAAGCCGCGGTTCTTTATGAGCCTGGAGTATATAAAGCCGCCGGAAGAATGGAAAACGCGTTTATTGCATATCTTTATGCGGTTTTCGCGGCATTTTGGAAGCCATTGCCGCGAATTGCGGTTTACAGGAAAAACCGTCGCGCACCGGCCGTCGCAGATGCTCGCTCCGGGCGTAATGTCAAGGCCGGCACGCAGTACAGATGCCTTTGCGCAACGCAGCATCCCACCGGGGAAATAGTGAGATAAAGTACGCGCTTACCGGCTTCGAAATCGACGGCTGCGAGAATGCAAACAACTGCGCAACGCCGTCCGGCCCTCTATCCAGCCGCTGTCGGTACGCAACTCGAACTAAAAGCATCAAAACCAAATACGGGAAAACAATGAGTTCATCTCAGGTCAGACCAAATTATTCCTTCCGGTCGCAAAAACTCCACATCATTACTCTGGCGGCATTGGGCGTCGTCTTCGGCGACATCGGCACCAGTCCGCTGTATGCGCTCAAGGAATGCTTCAGTCCGGAACACGGCATCGCGTTCTCGCATGACGCCGTGCTGGGCATCATCTCGATGCTGTTCTGGTCGATCACGATCGTGGTCTCGCTCAAATACGTGCTGTTCGTCATGCGCGCCGACAACAACGGCGAAGGCGGCGTGCTGGCGCTGATGGCGCTGTCGCTGCGCACGGCCGTGAGCGGTTCGCCGCGCGCCAAACTCTTGATGATGCTGGGCGTGTTCGGGGCCTGCATGTTTTACGGCGACGTGGTGATCACGCCGGCGATTTCGGTGCTGTCGGCGGTGGAGGGGATGGAGATCGCCGCGCCGAGCACCGCGCATTATGTGATTCCGCTGACGCTGATTATCCTGATCGGCTTGTTCCTGATTCAGCGCCACGGCACCAACCTGGTCGGCAAACTGTTCGGTCCGATCATGTTCATCTGGTTCATCTCGCTAGGCGCGCTGGGCCTGTTCCACATCCTCAAGGCGCCGGGCATCATGGTGGCGATCAACCCCTATTACGCCGTGCATTTCATGATCGAGCATTCGCTGCAGGCGTTCATCGTGCTCGGTTCGGTGGTGCTGGTGCTGACCGGGGCCGAAGCGCTGTATGCCGACATGGGCCATTTCGGCATTCGTCCGATCCGTTTCGCCTGGCTGTACACCGTGATGCCGTGCCTGGTGATCAATTACTTCGGCCAGGGCGCCAATCTGCTGGCCAATCCCGAAGCGATCAAGAATCCGTTTTATCTGATGGTGCCGGACATGCTGCTGGTGCCGATGGTGGTTCTGGCGACGCTCGCGACGGTGATCGCGTCGCAGGCGGTGATTTCGGGTGCGTTCTCGCTGACCAGCCAGGCCATCCTGCTGGGCTTCGTGCCGCGCATGCGCATCCAGCACACTTCGGAAGATGAGCGCGGCCAGATCTATATTCCGCTGATCAACTGGATGCTGCTGCTGCTGGTGGTGGCGGTGGTGCTGGCGTTCAAGAAATCCGACAATCTGGCGGCGGCCTATGGCGTGGCCGTGACGACCACGATGGTGATCACCACCATGTTGGCGGCGGTGGTCATGCGCATCGAATGGAAATGGCATCCGGTGCTGGTGACGCTGGTGATCGGAGCGTTCTTCATCGTCGACTTCGCGTTCTTTGCCGCCAATTTGCTGAAGATCGCCGACGGCGGCTGGTTCCCGCTGCTGCTGGGCGGCGTGGCGTTCTTCCTGTTGATGACATGGTATTCGGGCCGCATGTTGCTGCGCACGCGCATCAAGGATGACGGCATTCCGCTGGAGCCTTTCGTCGAAGGTTTGCTGGCGCATCCGCCGCATCGCGTCGGCGGCACCGCGGTGTTCATGACCGGCAACATCAATACCGTGCCGGTGGCGCTGTTGCACAACCTCAAGCACAACCGCATCCTGCACGAGCGCGTGTTCTTCCTGAAGATCAGTATCTGGGACGTGCCGTTCGTCGCCGACGCAGAGCGTCTGACGCTCAAGGATCTGGGCGGCAACGTCTATCTGCTGCGCGCCGCGTTCGGCTTCAAGGAAGCGCCGGAAATGCACAAGGTGCTGGATCTGACGGCGGCGCAGTTCAACATGGAGTTCGACCTGATGGACACGTCCTTCTTCCTGGCGCGCGATACGGTGGTGCCGAGCAAGTTGCTGGGCATGTCCTTGTGGCGCGAACAGCTGTTCGCGTGGATGTACCAGAACGGCGCCAAGCCTTCGGACTTTTTCCATATTCCGGCCAACCGGGTTGTGGAATTGGGTACGAAGGTCGAAATCTAAGGCGTCATCCACGTTGGCGCTATCGATGCATCCCAAGCACGATGGCGCCGACGGTAATGATGATGCAGGCGAAGATGCGCCGCATCGTCAGTTTTTCTCCCAGAAAGATCGCACCGATCAACGCCGCAAACAGCACCGACGTTTCGCGCAAGGCTGAGACGGTTCCCATCGGCGCCAGCGTCACCGCCCAGATCACAATGCCGTAAGCCAGCAGAGACATGATCCCGCCGGCGAGGCCGAGCCAGTTTTGCCTGCGCTCGGCAGCCACCGGCAGGCGCCGGTGCATCCACGTGAAAATCAGCGCCATCGGAAAGCTGTCGAGCACGAACAGCCAGCCTGAATAAGAGATTGCGTTGCCCGCCAGCCGCGCGCCGATGCCGTCAGTCACGGTATAGGCAGCGATGAAGGCGCCGGTGGTGAACGCCGCAATCGGACCGGACAGGTTGTGACGGTCCTTGATGTGCGCCAGGCTGATGATGCCGATCGACACCAGCGCCACGCCCAGCCAGGTGTGGCTGCTCATCTGTTCGCCGACGAAGATGGCGGCGCCGATCGACACCAGCATCGGCGACGAACCGCGCGCAATCGGGTAGGACTGGCCGAAGTCGCCGATGCGATAGGCGCGGACCAGGAACAGGTTGTAGCCGGTGTGCAGGATCGCGGAGAGGATGATGTAGAACCAGGCGTCCGCGTGCGGCAGCGGCGTGAACACCACCAGCGGAATCGCGCCGACGCCGGCGCCGATGGTCATGACGCTCAGCGAGGCCAGGCGGTCGCCGCTGCTTTTCAGCAAGGCGTTCCATGAGGCGTGCAACAAGGCGGCGCAGAGCACCAGGGCGATGACGGCAAAACTCATGAAAGATATCCCGGAAGAAGGGGCATGTCGGCGAGGATTAAGGGATGGGTATAAGCGAGGAGGGTTCTGACAAGCCGCTAGCGCACTTGTACCCGGCAGCGCCACAGGGAATGACCGGAGGCGAGGTACTTGCGCTCGAACGGCGTGATCGGCGCATCGGTCGCGTAGGCCTCGCTTGCCGCCACGCGGTCGAGTTTGCCCTGCGCGACCTGATTGAGCGCCGCCGCGAATTCTTCGATGTAGATCTGCCAGTTGCTGCGGCATTCGATATAGCCTCCCAGCGCGACGATGGTCGGAAATACCGCATGCCCTTGCCAGCGGCGCGCCACGTGGCCGATCTTGGGCCAGGGGTTGGGGTAAAGCAGATACTGGCGCGCGGGAAAGATGCCGGCCTCCAGCAGCAGTCGCCAGTAATCGACCAGATCGGCGCGGACGAAACACAGGTTGAGCGGCTCGGGGCCGTTCCAGTGGGTGTTGCGCCCCAGGCGGTCTTCGGACTGATCGATGCCGATGACGAAGTGATCGGGAAACTGCACCGCCAGATGGTAGGAAGAAAGCCCCACGCCGCAGCCGGTGTCGAGGATCAGCGGCGGCGCGCCAGCCGCGCGCCAGGCGGCGATGCTGCGCTCGAACGCGCTGCAGTTGTAATCGGCGACGGGTTTGCGGAACGGCGTTGCGACATGCCTGGCGAGCAGCGTGGCGAGCTGCTCATGGATGCCGGTCTGGCTGCTGGTGATGGGAGACGAGTTCACTTCGGGCCTGGAGGCGAAAGAAGCCTGACATTATAGCCGTCCGGAAAGCGCGGGAGCGGGCAGAGGTCCGAAGGAAACGGCTGGAAGGAGAGGAGAGACAAAGAAGAGAAACAAGACGCCGCGCCCGAGAAGGCGGGCGCGAAGCAATCCCGCTGAGTTGCCGTGCTGCGGGATTGCGCCTAGACAGTCAACGCCTGCCGCGCGTTCGCACTCGCAAATTCATTGTTAACAGGCCCTAGTGCAAAGTCATCGGATGACGCATCATCAGATCGTACTTGCTGAGGAAGGTATCGATGTCTTCCATCGACGGTTCCGTCGCGATCAGATCCTGCACGTCCTTGCGAAACAGTTCGGCGGCGGGGCCGTCGATGTAGATCTCGCGCTGGCCCGATTTGTCCATGATTTCATAACCGCCGAAGCGCAGGGCTTCATGGTCGTGGTCGGCACCGAATTCAACGACGCTGTATTGCTCACTGTTGTAGATCAGGTTCATAGTGGCTCCTTATGCAAATGCTGGCTTTGTGAAGGAAGTGGCGTCATATCCGGGGATTTCAAGGGTAGAGCAGTCCTGCCCGAGAAGCTGTTCTTGAATCTCCCTGAGTGTAATTACGGCGTAATGGAGGAGAACTTGTGCCCGGATGACAAAATGACATGAACAAACAGGCGAGCTGCCTTCAACAGTGGATGGGCCTATGGCGAGAAGGTTCCGGAGCGCTTGCCGGGTATCAAGGCAAACAACGATCAGGAAGACGGGAAGGCTGACGGGAAGGGGATGGTAGAAATACGGTAAGCGGCAAAACGGCCAATGCCGCTTTGCCGCCGGGCATCAAGGATCAGATGCCTTTTTTGGACAGCTTGCCGGGCTCCACGCCCAGCTGTTTGAGTTTGCGGTACAAGTGGGTGCGTTCCAAGCCGGTGCGTTCGGCCACGCGCGTCATGCTGCCGTTTTCGCGGACCAGGTGATATTCGAAATAAGCGCGCTCGAACGCATCGCGCGCTTCGCGCAGCGGCAAGTCGAAGGAAATATTGGAGGCGTTGTCGGCAATCGGCGCATACGCCGGCGCGGCCGTCATGCCGTGCCCGTGATGCAGCGTGTCCGCGGCGCCCGGCGGTGCGTAGGAAGATTGGGGACTCGGATGGTGGTCGATGCTGTCGGTGCTTGCCGCCACCGTCGGTCGGATGTAGGACACCGGACGCGCCGGTTCGCGGCTGTGCGACAGACCTTGCTGGACTGCCTTGAGCAGTTTTTGCAGGGCGATCGGTTTTTCCAGGAAGTTGAGCGCGCCGATGCGGGTCGCTTCGACGGCGGTATCGATGGTGGCGTGGCCGGACATCATGATGACCGGCATGGTCAGCAGACCGTCGCGCTGCCATTCCTTGAGCAAGGTGACGCCATCGGTGTCCGGCATCCAGATGTCGAGCAGCACCAGATCGGGAACGCTGCCCGATCGCAATTCACGCGCCTGTTGTGCATTCTCGGCGGTTGCTACGACATGTCCTTCATCGCCCAAAATTTCCGAGAGCAATTCGCGGATGCCCATTTCGTCATCGACGACCAGGATGTTAGCCATGTGCCTGCTTTCCTCACTAGATATTTTTGAGATTTTCTGTGCGACCGGTGAATTCTTTCCAAAGCACCGCTGCAAAATCAATCTGGCGTGTCGGCGAGGACAGTACGCATAATCGTACGGCACGCGGACACAAAAAACGCCGGGTTAATTTCGCAACCTTACTCGGTAAAGACCCATGTATCAACGGCAGCTACGGCAAAAATCTTAATCCTTATGCATCGGATGCTAACTTTAACAGCAAAATCAGTATTTTTGCGCCTCTTGTTTCGCTTCGATTTTGTATATCGACGCGGCCCCCATGTTCATCGATGATTTTCTTGACCATTGCAAGGCCCAAGCCAGTACCTTTTGGTTTCGATGTTACATAAGGTTCGAATGCGTTCGCCAAAATCTTTGAGGCGAAGCCGGGGCCGTTGTCGGTGATGGTCAATCGCACGGCGCTGCGCGCCGCACCGCCCGAACCCTGATACTTGACCAGTTCCGTGGCCACTTCGATGCGCGGTGCGATGTCGCCGTTTTCGGCCACGGCGTCTTGTGCGTTTTGCAGCAGGTTGTGGATGACCTGGCGCAGTTGCGTGGCGTCTCCCATGACCTTCGGCAGATCGGGCGCCAGCCTGACGTGGATGCTGTCGCGGCCGTCGCCGGCGAGGTATAGATGCAGAATTTCTTCGGTCAGGGCGTTCAGGTCCAGCGCGGACGGCTTGGCCGGCGGCGTCTTTGCATATTCGCGGAAGTCGTCGACCATGTGCTTCATGGCGGTGACCTGATTGACGATCGTGGTGGTGCCTTTTTCCAGTATGGCGGCATCCTGCGGCAGCAGCTTGTCGGACAGGCGCATCTGCAGGCGCTCGGCGGACAGCTGGATCGGCGTCAGCGGATTCTTGATTTCATGGGCCAGACGGCGCGCCACTTCGCCCCAGGCAATCGAGCGCTGGGCGGAAATCACGTTGCTGATGTCGTCGAACACGACGACATAGCCGACGCCGCTTTCCACCGGCAGGTGCGAGCCGCGCGCCAGCAGGGTGATCTTGCCGCTGGCCGGATCGCCTTCCTTGTTGCCTTCCTTGCGGGTTTCCGGTGCGGGGACGTCGATGCCGCCGTCAGTGCTGGTGTTTATGCCGCGATGCGGCAGTTCGATCTGCTGCTGCCAGTGCAGGCTGTCTTGCGGCGTGTCGGAGGCCAGTTGCGCGCGTTGTTCGGAAAAAGCCTTGATGATCGCTTCGGCAAACAAGGCCTGGCCTTCGATGGTGTGCAGGGGGGTGCCGATGCGGCCGCTGAAGTCGTAGCCGAGAATCCGGCGCACCGAGTCGTTGACGCTGACGATGCAGAACTCGCTGTCGAGCACCATCACGCCGGCCGACATGTTGGCCAGCACGGATTCCAGGTAGGCCTTGGCGTTTTCCAGCTCGGCGCGGTTCTTTTCCACGGAGGTGCGCGCTTCCAGCAATTGCCGCGTCATGGTGTTGAAGGATTGCGTCAGCGTGCCGAGTTCGTCCGAGGTGCTGACGATGGGCCGCGGCGACAGGTTGCCCTCGGCCACCGCCTTGGTGCCTTCGGCCAGCAGCAGCAAAGGTTTGGCCAGGTCGCTGGCGATCAGGAAGGCGCTGGCGATGGCGCCGAAGATCGCCAGCAGCAGCGTCAGGGTCAGCGTGACGATGTAGATCTTGCGCAGACCGGAGCGCGCCACCGAGCGTTGCTGGTATTCGCTGTAGGCCAGCCGCAGGGTTTCCGCGTTGGTGGCGAGGTAGTCCGGCACCGGCTGCAGGATCTGCAGGAAGCGGCTGTCGTTTTGCAGGCCCATGGCCTTGGACGAGGCCGGCACCGAGATCACCACGTGCAGGCGCAGGTTGCCGTCCGAATCCGACTCGCCGTTGAGCGGGCGCGAGTCGTCGCTTTCCACCACCGAGTAGCCGCGCGTGACCTTGGCCTGTCGCATCATCGCCGTGGTCGGCACGGTCGGCGTGAGCACGCCGATGCGTCCGCCCACGGTCGCCAGCACCTGGCCGCTGGCGCTGACGACGGTGATCTCCATGCTCTGGTCGCGTTGCCGCGACAGATAGGTAACCTGTTCGGAATCGGACATGTCGGCCAGTTCCTGCGCCATCGCGCGGCCGCGCGCGGTCAGGTCGGTCAGCGACGAGTCCAGCGCATTGCGGCCGAGATTGAGGCCGGCTTCCAGCGCGGCTTCCATGCGCACGTCGAACCACGATTCGATCGAGCGCGAGACAAATTGCACCGACACCAGATAGATCACCGCGCCGGGCAGGATGCCGATCAACGCGAACAGCATGACCAGCCGCGCCAGCAGTTTGGAGCCGAACTTGCCGCGCCGGTAGCGCTTGTACAGCCGCGTGAGCAGCAGCACGACCAGGAACAGCAGGGCCACGGCCGCCAGCGCGTTCAGGCCCAGCAGCCAGGGATAGTGCTGGTCGAACAGGGCGGAGTTTTCGGAGGCCGAGGCCAGCAGGAACAGGAGGATGCTGATGACGCTGCCGCCCACCACCAGCAGATAGCGCAGGGTACGGGTCATTCGACTTTGAAGGTAAATTCTTTCCAATCGGAGGAAAGGCGCCAGTCGCTGTTATTGAGCGCGTTGATCTGGAACGGTTTGGGCAGCTGGGCCACGTCCAGGCGCATGCGCAGGCCGACGTTGTAGATGTCGCCGGACTTGAGCGTGCTCTTGTCGGCAATGATCCAGCGTGGCGGCCGGCGGATCAGCGACAGGGCATCTTCCAGCGATGAAAAACTTTGTTGCAACTGGCCGCTGGTCGAGGCGTGATACTGACGCGTCAGCACGTTGAAAGAAATGCGCACCGTGCGCGAGACCGAAATCGACACTTCGTCGAACCAGTACCAGCGCCGCCGCGTGAGTTGCACGTCGGTGGTGAAGTACAGCGGCACGCCACGCACCAGGGCGTCTTCCAGGCTGCGATTGAGTTCGAACGAATACGATGCCGACAGCCGGTAGCCGTCGTCGGTGGCCTCCAGCGAGGCTTGCGTGATATCGATTTCCGCTGCGTAGCCATGGGACTGCGAGAACAGCAGGACCAGCGCCAGCATCACGCAGCGCAGTTGCCAAAGCAGTTCCAGGAGCGGGCGGATGGCAGCCGACGTCACCGGCGCAGGATGGCGGAATGACGGCAAATGAGTGGAGATAAGGGCCGATTGCGTCAATTCATGGTCCAGTTTTTTGAAACAGCGCATAAAACAGGCCGTCATGGTCGGTTTCTGCACTGGCGGTCGGCAGCAGTTGACCCGGAGCGGGCAGTCGGACGGCCTGGTTGCGCTGAGCGAACGCGGCAGCCTGATCTTCCGACTCCTGCGGCCACAACGAACAAGTTACCAACAGCAATTTACCATCCGGCTTTAGCATCTGCCAAAGATTGTCGAGGATTTGCGAGGAAAGTGTTGCGAGTTGCGTCGTATCAGTTTTGCGGCGCAGCCAGCGAATGTCCGGATGTCGGCGCACAATGCCCGAGGCAGTACAGGGGACATCGGCGAGAATGCGGTCGAATTGTTTTCCATCCCACCAGCCGTCGGCGGTATCGGCAGCAACGGCGCCATCGCCGCCGATACGTGCATCGCCGGCTTTGAGCACGGCGCTCAATTGCAGGCGCTGCAGGTTTTCTTCGATGCGGCGCAGGCGCTTGGGATCATGGTCCAGCGCCACCAGATCGATGTCGGCGCATTCGAGCAAGTGGCCGGTCTTGCCGCCGGGAGCGGCACAGGCGTCGAGCACGTACATGCCGTCGTGCACGTCCAGCAAAGGCGCGGCCAGTTGCGCAGCAGCGTCCTGCACCGACGCCAGGCCATCGGTAAAGCCGGGGATTTGCGCGACCGGCACGGGTTTGTCCAGGCGCACCGCGTCCGGGCCGACCTGGCGCGCGCCGATGCCTTGCGCGGTCAGCGTCTGCAGATAAGCGGCGACGGCGGTTTTGCGGCGATTGACGCGCAGCGTCAGCGGCGGCGGGGCATTACCGGCGCGCAGGATGTCTTGCCATTGTTCCGGATAGGCGGCTTTGAGCCGGTCGATCCACCAGGTCGGATAATTCCATGCGCCGGCCGGCGTCTTTTCCACCTGCGGCAGCAAGGTCGCGCGTTCACGCAGGAAGCGGCGCAGGATGGCGTTGACTACGCCTTTGGCATGGCTCATCTCGGGATCGGCCGCGGCGGCCTCGACTGCCTGATTCACCACCGTGAAATCGTCGTAGGCCGGATTGGCTTGATCCAGCAGCAGGCTCAGCGCACAGGTCAGCAGACCGTGCAGCACCGCCGGTTGCGGCGGCTTGTTGGCCAGCAGGCTGAGCAGGCCGTCGGCCACGCCCAGTTTGCGCATGCTCAGATAGGACAGGTCCTGGATCGCGCCGCGCGCCTGCGGCGTCGCGGCGCCGTGCGAAAAGATGCGCGCCAGCGCTTGCGGCAGGGCGACGCCGTCGCGCACGCTGACGATCGCCTGTGCGGCGCCATGCAGGCCATGGGCCAGGGAATCTGTTTTTAAGGAAACTTGAGTCACGTTAATGCTTGTTAAGGGCTGGTTCGAAGCCGAAGCCGACGCCTGTCAAAACGCCGCCGATTGCGCGGTCCGACCTGGCTTGATCAACCCGGGCGTCCGCGCGGAGCGTCAGTGTACCAGCGACCAAGGCCGCGCCGCTATTGCGGATGACCGGTGCGGCAACAAAAATCGGACTTTCACCTTGCAGCAAGGGCGGGATGGGGCTCACCGGCAGGATTTCGCCAATTCGGCTACAGTGTCTCCCTCTTTTCTGACCCGGAAGACCCGTCTCATGGAAACCGCTTCTGCAATACAGGGCAAGCAGCAGGACATCGCCAGCTGGATGATCACGCTGCTGGCCGCCGCTTGCGGCATCATCGTCGCCAATCTTTACTATGCGCAGCCGCTGATCGGCCCGATTGCGGCCGCCACCGGCATCTCGCCCGGCGCCGCCGGACTGATCGTCACGCTGGCGCAGGTCGGGTATGGGCTGGGTTTGCTGTTCATCGTCCCGGCCGGCGACCTGCTCGAAAACCGCAAGCTGGTGGTGAGCCTGATGGTGATCACCTGCATCGCCCTGGTCGGCGCCGCCTATGCGCACAACGCCACGCAATTTTTCCTGGCGGCGTTCATCATCGGCGTCAGTTCCGTCGGCGCCCAGGTGCTGGTGCCCTACGCCGCACACATGTCGCTGCCGGAAACGCGCGGGCGCGCCGTCGGCAATGTCATGAGCGGCTTGCTGATGGGGATACTGCTGGCGCGGCCCCTGGCTAGCCTGGTGGCGGATTTGCTGGGCTGGCACGCGATCTTCGGCTTGTCGGCGATCGCCATCGCGTTGCTGGCGCTGGTGTTGCTGCGCTATCTGCCGCAACGCCGTCCGCCGGCCGGCATGCACTATTTCGCCTTGCTGGCGTCGATGTGGCATCTGGTCAAAACGACGCCGATCCTGCGCCGTCGTTCGATGTACCACGCGTTGGCGTTTGCCGCCTTCAGCCTGTTCTGGGCGACTTCGCCGCTGTGGCTGGCAAGTCCTGCATTCAACATGTCGCAACAGGGCATCGCGCTGTTCGCCTTTGCCGGCGTGATCGGTGTGATCGCGGCGCCGATTGCCGGTCGGGTGGCCGACCGCGGCTGGAGCCGTCCGGCCACCGGCATCGCCATGCTGTCGATCGCGGCCGCATTCTTGCTGACGCATTTCTGGTCGGGCGGACGCGAATCGTCGCTGGCGGTCTTGCTGGCGGCGGCTATCCTGCTCGATTTCGGCGTATCGGCCAATCTGGTGTTGAGCCAGCGCGCCATCTACGCGCTGGGCGGAGAAATCCGCAGCCGCCTCAACGGCTTGTTCATGGCGACGTTCTTCGGCGGCGGCGCGCTTGGATCGGCGCTGGGCGCCTGGATTTATGCCGAAGGCGGCTGGAGCGCCACGTCCTTGCTGGGTTTTGCGTTTCCGGCGATGGCGTTGCTGTATTACTTCACCGAGTTCCGGGCGACGGCCGGATAGGCCTTTTCGGAGGCTAAAAAGCAACACAGGAGCCGCAGCTCCTGTGTTCTCGCCAACTTCCCTGGCCTTGAAACCTCAAACGCCCCAGAGGATGTCGTAATTTCCCTTCTTTGCTTCACGCAACATGTCCAGCAGCGGATAAGCGCGCGCCGAAAATGTTACCGGCTCGATTTTTTCGTGGCCGTGGTCGTCGCCGTTCTCGTTGTGATGCGCATGCACGTCGCGCTCCAGCGCTGCGACTGCTTCATGCGCCTTGCTGGAGTCGATCTGCTTTTCCAGCAGGGCGAGCGCTTCGCCGCTTTCGGCGGCGGTGATCACGCCGCGCGTGATGTCTTTGCGCAGCAGGTCGAGGATGGGCTTGGCATGCGATTCATACATGACAACATCGGCAGCAGCTTTTGATTTGAACGTAACCAGCATATTTCCTCAGGGTATTGATGTTAGTCAGAGCGTTTCCTTTGAACGGGTTCTTACAGATAACGCTTAATGCAATATTCGGTCTACAACTGTCTTATAGGATACCTCGTCACCGCCGCGCTTGTCATCTTCGCCTTGGAGGGGCGCCTCAGGCGGGCTTGAAGGAGGTGTAAAAGGTTTCGATATTGTCCGGCGTCAGCGCTTTTTCGCCGCCGACGATCAGCACCTGGTAGATCCGCTTGTCCCTGGCCAGCAGCCGCGCCATCAGCACGGCGGGCTGGCCGTGCGCCACGCCGGCGACCACCACGTCAAGCACCTGGCCGCCTTCCACTTTTCCCGGGATGGACGCGTCGCGCACCGTACCGCCGATATTGTTGATCAGCGCGGTGCGCATCGATTCCAGCGCCTTGGGCGCCTGCGCGGCGTCGGTCAGTTCCGCCGCGCCGACGGCGAAGGTTACGCCATCGATTTCGGCGGCGGTCATGGTCATCGTCACCGGCAGGCCGTTCAGGTCGATCTGGCGCGAGAACGAGGCCGGCTTGGCCGGCAACAGGACGGTGAACTGGATCTTGTCGCCATGCGCTTCGCGCCAGTTGTACTTGGGCGAGCACGCGGCCAGCAAGGCAAGGGCGCAGCCCGGGATAAGGAATCGGAGTGAACGCATGGGCAGGACTCAGGGTATGGGTGACGCCGGCGCTTGCCGGGAAAAGGTGCGCACACCGAACACCACGCCGATGCACAGGAAGGCGACGCCGGCCAGTATTTTCATGCCCGGCGCCGTGCCGCGCAAGAGGAAGGCGTACAGCAGCGCCGCCAGGGTTTCGAACACGATCAGCTGCGCCACCAGGGCGGTGGGCAGCAACTGGCTGGCCTTGTTCCACAGCAGCGTGCCGATCCAGGACGCGGACAGGCCGATCAGCAGCATCATCAGAACGTAGACGCCCGGGCGCGGCCCCAGCGGGAAGTCGTAAGCGTTGCCGGCGACATGGGTGTAGATGCCGTACAGGACGAAACCCGCCAGCGCCATCGGCAGCGTCGCCAGGCCCTGTGCGGTGGCCCAGGTGATCGAGTTGATGCGCGGATGCGCGCGCAGGTAGCGAGAATTGACGATCGGATACCAGGTCCAGCCGGCAACGGCGCAGATCGCGACGATGCAGCCCAGCATGTAGTCCGTGGTCGAGCGGGTATTGCCGGCGTTGTTCCTGAGATGTTCAAGCTCGCTGCTGTTGACCAGTACCAGGCCCAGGCCCAGAATCGCCAGCGATGGCGCCAGACGGCTCCAGGCCACCGATTCCGATACATGTCCAGGACGCCAGTTGGCGCAGACCGAAATGACGATCGGCAAGGTGCCGATCAGCATGGTCGGCAGCGGCGCATCCGCCAGCTGGATTGAGGTGGCCAGCATGGCGTAGTACAGCAGGTTGCCCACCAGCGAGAGCTTGAAGGCGACCTTCCAGTCCTCCCGGCTCAACGCGGCGATGCGCTTGCGGTCGAAGCAGGCCGGCACCAGCGCGATCAGGCCGAACGCGACATAGCGCCCCAGCGACAACACCACGCCGGGATAGTCGGCCAGCAACAAGGGCGTGACGAAAACCAGGCCCCACATCAGGCCGGCGCACAGGGCGCAGAGAATACCAATCAGCATGGAAGACAATCAGAGAACATGAAAAACACGTGCATCGATGTGATCATGAAAATCGGAGCAGCGTGCGCGAAGGCGCCAGTATCGCCGCTTACCGGCATTCGCGCTGGAACTGATCTTCCAGCCGGGCGCGCCGGCCATACCGGATCTGGCCCGTGGCGCTGTTGGATGAATTGACGTGCACGCCGGGAATGGATGAGGGCGGCGGGACAAAGCCGCCGTCGCGGCGCCGTTCCTGCGGATAGGTATTGTGCTGCGGTTCCGGTTCGCCATGCCGGGCGCGCTCGATGTCGGCGCGCAGCTGACGGCAGCGCGGGCTGAGTTCGGGTTCTTTCGTGCCGGTGTTTCCGGTATCTCTGGCGGCTTGATCGTCAAGGCTCTTTTGCACATCGGGCGGCAGCAGATTCATGGCTTTGCCGATATCGCGATCGCTGGCAATATTTTCGGCGCCGCAAGCGACTGCACCGGGCACAGCGAGCAACAGGGAAACGACGGCGATGCGGACGTGTTTGTTCATGAGGGGGGCCAGGCTTATTGCTCGCGCAAGGCGCGGCGGTATTGAATCGCTTCCGCGATGTGCGCCTTGCCGATGACCGGCGCCTGGGCCAGATCGGCGATGGTGCGGGCGACCTTCAGCACGCGATGATAGGCGCGCGCCGACCAGTTCAGGCGCGTCATGGCGGTGCGCAGCAAGTCTTCGCCGGCGGCGTCGGGTTTGCAGTGAGTGTCGATTTCGCCGGTCGACAAGAGATGGTTGCTCTTTTGCTGACGCTGTTGTTGCAGGTCGAAGCTGAGCGCCACGCGCCCGGCGATGCTGGCCGATGTCTCGCCATTGGCTTGCTGCAGCAGTTCCTCATGCGCGAGCGCGCCGACCTGGATTTGCATGTCGATGCGGTCGAGCAGAGGTCCGGAAATCTTTCCCTGGTAACGTCCCACCTGATCCGGCGTGCAGCGGCATTGTTTCTCCGGATGGCCAAGAAATCCGCACGGACAGGGATTCATCGCGGCAATCAGTTGGAACCGCGCCGGGAAATCCGCCTGCCGCGCCGCGCGTGAAATCGTGATGCGGCCGGACTCCAGCGGCTCGCGCAGTACTTCCAGCACCCTGCGATCGAATTCCGGCAGTTCGTCCAGAAACAAGACACCGCGATGCGCCAGCGAAATTTCTCCCGGACGCGGGGTGCCGCCGCCGCCGACCAGCGCCACGCCGGAAGCGGTATGGTGCGGCGAGCGATAGGGACGGGTCTTCCATCGTGCAGACGAGAAGCCGCCCGTCAGCGATTGCACCGCGGCCGACTCCAGCGCTTCGTCGTCGGTCATCGGCGGCAGGATGCCGGGGAAACGGGCCGCCAGCATGGACTTGCCGGTTCCCGGCGGGCCGACCAGCAGGACGCTGTGTCCACCCGCTGCCGCCACCTCCAGCGCGCGCTTGGCCTGCAACTGGCCCTTGACGTCGGAAAAATCGAGATAGGCCGGCGCGCCGAGGGACTGCACGGAAGGGCGATGCCGGCTCAGTTTCGCCTCCGGGTCATGGCCGGCAAAATGGGCGCACACCTGCAGCAGCGAGTCGGCGGGAAAGATCGTCGCATCGGTGACCAATGCAGCCTCGTCGGCGTTCTCGCGCGGCAGGATGAAGGCGCGCGGGCAACCGTCGCCGCGGTTCGACTTGTGCATGGCGTAGGTCATCGCCAGCGCGCCGCGAATCGGGCGCAGATCGCCGGACAAGGACAACTCGCCGGCGAATTCGTAGCCGTCGAGCGCATCGCCCGGCATCTGGCCCGATGCCGCCAGGATGCCCAGCGCGATCGGCAGATCGAAGCGGCCGGATTCCTTGGGTAAATCGGCAGGAGCCAGGTTGACGGTGATTCTCTTGGCGGGGAATTCAAAGCGCGCATTCTGCAATGCCGCGCGCACGCGATCTTTGGATTCCTTGACCTCGGTTTCGGGGAGACCGACGATGGTGAAGGAGGGCAAGCCGTTGGCCAGATGCACTTCCACCGTGACTTGCGGCGCTTCCATGCCCGCCAGCGCACGGCTCTTCAATACGGCAAGACTCATGCAGCCGGCGCCTCAGACCGTTTTCTGGCGTGCTTCCAGTTCCGCCACGCGCGCTTCCAGTTCCTCCAGCTTGGCGCGCGTCTTGGCCAGCACCTGCGCCTGGATGTCGAACTCTTCGCGGGTCACCAGGTCGAGCTTGGAAAAGCCCTGGCTCAGCATCGCCTTGACGTTTTTTTCGATGTCTTTGGCGGGAGAATTTTCGATGGCTTTGTTGATTTTGGATTGAAGATCTTCGAAAAATTGTGGCTTGTCCATGATGCGTTCCTTTAGAGGTAATGACACTTCAACAAGTGTAGCGCTTTCGTTGTGCCGAGGGAAAACAAAAAGAGAAAAGCGCCCGCTCCTGCTCGATGTGAAGCCGGTCATCGTGCCGGAAGGGTATGCCGTGGGTATCGCCGCCGGGGCTATATCTCTGCTGCAGGCGGGGGGAGCTGAAAGCGCTTCTGGCGAAGCATGGTCCGTTCATTATGAGCAGCGGTGCACAGATCGAAGAACGCACCGGTCAACAGGGGCAATTCGGCCGGCTGGAAGGTTTTCCGGGCGCGAGCACTGAAAGATAGCGATAAGACAGCAAGCGCCCGGTGCTTGCACCATAAAAAACATGAAATTTCCCATGGGAAATGTTGTGGCAAAATGGTTGCGCACTATTGTTGTGCGTCGATGTTTGTGTTCAACTTTGACGCACCGTTTTTGGGAAAAAAAGAAAAAATGCCTAATTGGAATGTTGATTAGCGCTAAAAAATGCAACGCAAACCCGGGAAAAAGGGGTGGCATGGCTCCTGCTATACAAATTGTGCAGAAATGAATAATTTGTTGTTTAACAGAAACCTAGAGGGACGCCATGAAAAAACTGATTCTTGCAGCAGCAGTCGCAGCAACGTTTGTATCCAGCTTCGCGCATGCCGAGGACGCACCCAAGCCAGACAACGAAGTTACCTTCAATGCGGCCGTCGTCAGCGATTACCGTTATCGCGGCCTGACACAAACACGCTTCGACCCAGCCTTGCAAGTTGGAGCAGACTACACTAACAACCCGACCGGTCTGTATGTCGGTACATGGATGACCAACATCAAATGGATCAAGGATGCCGGCACGCTGACCGGCACCAACACCAAGGGCAATATCGAGTGGGATATCTACGGCGGCAAGCGCGGCGATATCGGCGGCGGTTTCACCTATGACGTCGGCGGCCTGTACTACTACTACCCGGGCAACACGCTGTCCAACAGCGGCGTCAAGAACGCCAATACGTTCGAGCTGTACGGCCAGGTCGGCTACGGTCCTGGTTACTTCAAATATTCGCAATCGCTGACCAACCTGTTCGGCGCAGTCAACAGCAAATACAGCCAATACTACGATCTCGGCGCCAATATCGACAGCTATTTCGGCACGGTCGTGGGTCTGCATCTGGGCCATCAAAGCGTGCATGGCGCGACCGCCCAGTTCAGCTACAACGACTGGAAAATCGGCGTGAGCAAAACCTTTGAAGATCTGGCCGGCATTACCCTGGGCGTCGCCTATGTCGGTACGGATCTGAAAGACGGTGTCAGTACTACGCCAGCTTCGAATGGCTTGAAGAATGTCGGCCGAAATGGCGTCGTTTTCTCCCTTAGCAAAACTTTCTAATTGAGGTCGGTATGAAACTGATTACAGCGATCATCAAACCATTCAAGCTCGACGAGGTGCGCGAAGCCTTGTCGGCGATCGGTGTGCAAGGCATCACCGTGACTGAAGTCAAAGGCTTCGGCCGCCAAAAAGGCCACACCGAGCTGTATCGCGGTGCGGAATATGTCGTGGACTTCCTGCCGAAGACCAAGATCGAAGCCGCAGTCGACGATTCCATCGTCGAGCGCGCGCTGGAAGCCATCGAGGCTGCCGCACGCACAGGCAAAATCGGCGACGGCAAGATCTTCGTACAAGATCTGCTGGACGTTATCCGCATCCGTACCGGTGAAACCGGCAAAGACGCTCTTTAAGGGGGGAACAGTAATGAGTATCAAAAAAATGTTGTCGAGTGCGCTGGCAGCGGGCACTTTGTTGTTGGCAGTGAGTTTTGCCGCTCCGGTGCAGGCGCAGGATGCGCCCAAGCCGGAAGCTGCCGCCGCTGCAGCTGCTCCGGCAGCACCTGCAGCTGAAGCACCGAAGGCAGCCGCGCCAGCCGCACCGGCAGCAGCTCCGGCCGCTGCCGCACCTGCAGCGCCTGCCGCCGCAGCTGCCGCACCAGCGCCTGTTCCTAACAAGGGCGACACCGCATGGATGCTGATTTGCACAGCGTTCGTGATTCTGATGACACTGCCAGGCCTGGGCCTGTTCTACGGCGGCCTGGTCCGCAGCAAGAACATGCTGTCGGTGCTGATGCAATGTTTCGTGATCTTTTCGCTGATCTATATCCTGTGGTTCGTCTACGGCTATAGCATCGCGTTCACGGAAGGCGGCGCCTTCTTCGGCGGCTTCGATCGTCTGTTCCTGCATGGTCTGACCGGCGATTCGAATACGGCGACCTTCAGCAAGGGCGTGGTGATTCCCGAGTTGTCGTTCGTGGCCTTCCAGGGCGCATTCGCTGCGATCACCGTGGCGCTGATCATCGGCTCCTTCGCTGAGCGCGTGAAGTTTTCCGCCGTGATCGTGTTCTCGATCATCTGGTTCACGTTCTCGTACCTGCCGATGGCGCACATGGTCTGGTTCTGGCCTGGTCCGGATGCCTTCACCGATGCTGCTGCCGGCGAGAAGGCAACTGCAATCTCCGGTTGGCTGTTCCAAAAGGGCGCGCTGGACTTCGCCGGCGGCACCGTGGTGCACATCAACGCTGCGGTTGCCGGTCTGGTCGGTTCCTATGTGATCGGCAAGCGCGTCGGTTTCGGCAAGGAAGCCTTCAAGCCGCATAGCCTGACTCTGACCATGGTCGGCGCTTCGCTGCTGTGGTTCGGCTGGTTCGGTTTCAACGCCGGTTCCGCTCTGGAAGCCAACGGCGGCGCAGCGCTGGCCTTCGTCAACACCATCCTGGCAACGGCTGCCGCAGTCCTGTCCTGGAGCTTCGGCGAATGGGTCGGCAAGGGCAAGCCTTCGATGCTGGGTGCAGCTTCGGGTGCGGTGGCCGGTCTGGTGGCGATTACTCCTGCAGCCGGTTTCGTCGGTGTCTGCGGCGCGGTTGTGCTGGGCCTGATCGCCGGTCTGCTGTGCCTGTGGGGTGTTACCGGTCTCAAGAAGATCCTGGGTTCGGACGATGCGCTGGACGTCTTCGGCGTGCATGGCGTGGGCGGTATCCTGGGTGCGATCCTGACCGGCGTGTTCGCTGCGCCTAGCCTGGGCGGCACCGGCATCTACGACTATGTTGCCAACGCAGTCGCTCCGGATTACTCGATCGGCGGTCAGGTCTGGATTCAGTTCCAGGGCGTGCTGACCACCGTGATCGTCTCCGGCGTGGTCTCCTTCATCGCCTTCAAGCTGGTCGATATCGTCATCGGTCTGCGTGTGACGGAAGAAGAAGAGCGCGAAGGTCTGGACATCTCCAGCCACGGCGAATCGGCTTACCACTCGTAAAATTTGTCCCGGGAGCCCTTGCGGCTCCTTTCCGAAGCGCCCGCGATCTCAGATCCGGGCGCTTTTTTATGGGGCTTTAAAAAAACGACAACGCCACCAAGTAAATGACCTCTCCACCAGATATTGCCGGACGGCTAACGACGTAATAGCAAGAATCCCGCTAAAATGGCCGGTTCCTGTCGGTTTTGTTATCGATTCTCCGACCACTATTTCGTCTCTATCGCTACCCAGCACGCGCAGAAGGTCTTTTATGGTTCCGCATCTTGTCACCGCCCTCAACGGTCCGCTCCTGGACCTGGAAAAGAAAATTCTGGGCGCCACCCCCGCGATCGAGCGCTGGTTCCGCATGGAGTGGCAAGAGCACACGCCGCCGTTTTATTGCTCGGTGGATTTGCGCAACGCGGGTTTCAAACTGGCGCCGGTAGACACCAACCTGTTCCCGGGCGGCTTCAACAACCTGTCGCCGGAGATGCTGCCGCTGGCCGTGCAGGCCGCCATGGCCGCGATTGAAAAATATTGCCCGGATGCCAAGAACCTGCTGCTGATTCCCGAAAATCACACGCGCAACAGCTTCTACCTGCAAAACGTTGCGCGGCTGATGCAGATTTTCCGCCAGACCGGCCTCAATGTGCGCCTCGGTACGCTGGAAGACATCAAGAAGCCCAAGCAGATCGACTTGCCCGACGGCAGCACCATTACGCTGGAGCCGCTGGAGCGTTCCAAGAACGGCCGCCGCCTCGGCCTGAAAAACTTCGACCCCTGTACGGTGCTGCTGAACAACGACCTGTCGATCGGCATCCCGTCGGTGCTGGAACACCTCGACGAGCAAAACGTGCTGCCGCCGCTGCACGCCGGCTGGGCCGTGCGCCGCAAGAGCAATCACTTTGCCGCCTACGACGACGTGGTCAAGAAATTCTCCAAGCTGGTCGACGTCGACCCATGGATGCTCAATCCCTTGTTCGCCAAATGCGGCGAGCTCAGTTTGCAGGAAGACGCCGGCTCTGATTGCCTGGCCGACAACGTCAGCAGCCTGCTGTCGAAGATCCGCAAGAAGTACAAGGAATACGGCATCAAGGAACAGCCCTTCGTGATCGTCAAGGCCAACGCCGGCACCTACGGCATGGGTATCATGACCGTCAAGGACGCCAGCGAGGTCAAGGACTTGAACCGCAGGCAGCGCAGCAAGATGGCGGTCGGCAAGGAGGGCCTGGAAGTCAGCGAACTGATCATCCAGGAGGGCGTGCATTCCTTCGAGCGCATCAACGAAGCCGTGGCCGAGCCGGTGGTCTACATGATCGACCGCTACGTGGTCGGCGGTTTTTACCGCGTGCATGCGGACCGCGACGTCAACGAAAACCTGAACGCGCCGGGCGCCCATTTCGTGCCGCTGGCGTTCCAGCAGCAACACGCCTTGCCGGATTTGCAAGCCAAGCCGGGCACCGCGGCGCCGAACCGCTTCTACATGTATGGCGTGGTGGCGCGTCTGGCGCTGTTGGCGGCGTCGCTGGAAATGGAAAAGACCGATCCGAATCCGGAAGTCTATTGAATTAGTTGCCTGACATTTTTGACGGACATTTCATGAAAATCGCTTTCCTGGCCGACCCGCTCGACACGTTCAAGACCTACAAGGACTCGACCTTCGCCATGATGCGCGAAGCCGCCCGGCGCGGCCACGCCATCTATGCCTTCGAGCAGGCCGACATCGTGCTGGAAAGCGGCCTGGTAACCGCCAATGTGGCCAAAATCACCCTCACCGGTGACGCCGACGACTGGTACCGCGCCGACGCGCCGGCCTCGACTTTCCTGTCCGAATTCGATGCCATCGTGATTCGCAAGGACCCGCCGTTCGACATGGAATACATCTATACGACGTATTTGCTTGAGCTGGCCGAGAAGCAGGGCGCGCGCGTCTTCAACAAGCCCGAAGCGATCCGCAGCCACAACGAAAAACTGGCCATTGCGCAATTCCCGCAATATACCGCGCCGACGCTGGTCACGCGCGACGCCAGGCGTTTGCGCGCTTTCCACGCCGAACACAAGGACGTGATCCTGAAGCCGCTCGACGGCATGGGCGGCATGGGCATCTTCCGTATCGGCCAGGACGGCATGAACCTGGGTTCGGTCATTGAAACCCTGACCGACAACGGTAACCGCACGATCATGGCGCAACGTTTCATCCCGGAAATTTCGAAGGGCGACAAGCGCATCCTGCTGATTGGCGGTAAAGTGGTGCCGCACGTTCTGGCGCGCATTCCGCAAGGTGGAGAAGTGCGCGGCAATTTGGCGGCCGGCGGTCTCGGCGTCGCGCAGCCGATTTCGCCGCGCGAGCTGGAAATTGCCGAAGCGTTGGCGCCGATTCTGGCGCAGCGGGGGTTGTTACTGGTAGGATTGGATGCCATTGGCAATTATTTAACAGAAATCAATGTCACCAGTCCGACCTGTTTCCAGGAAATCACGCAGCAAAGCGGCTTCGATGTTGCCGCCATGTTCGTCGATGCGCTGGAAACTGCAGTCGCAGGCAGCTAACGCCCTGGGCCTGGCAACGTACATATCGTAGAAATTCATGGTCGGTATCCTTCTCCTCACGCATGCCCCGCTGGGTCAGGCTTTCATCGCGGCGGCAACGCACGTATTCCGTGGTTTGCCGGAACGCATCGAAGCCATTGACGTCATCGCCGACCAGAATCCGGCGGAAGTACAAAAGCTCGCCGCCGAAGCCGTGAACCGTCTCGACGACGGTTCCGGCGTGCTGGTGATCACCGACGTCATGGGCGGCACGCCTTCCAACTGCACCGGTTATCTGTGCGCCATCGACAACGTGGAAGTCATCGCCGGCATCAGCCTGCCGATGCTGTTGCGTGCGTTGACGTATCGCAACGACACGCTCGACGTCGTCATGGAAATGGCGCTGGCCGGAGGTCAGAGCGGGGCCGTCCGCGTGGACAATCGGGTTCGTGTTTCCTCCCAGTAAGAAGGCTGGCAATATAGCGCTGGCGGCATTCGTCCCAAATCGACAAGAACAAAGAAAGAATTTCCATGATTCAAAAAGAACTTGAAATCATCAACAAGCTCGGTTTGCACGCCCGCGCGTCGGCCAAGCTCACGCAACTGGCGTCCAAATACAAGTGCGAGGTCTGGATGACCTTCAACAAGCGCCGCGTCAACGCCAAATCCATCATGGGCGTGATGATGCTGGCGGCGGGCAAGGGCAGTGTGGTCTTGCTGGAAACCGAAGGCGACGACGAGCAGGATTGTTTCACTGCACTGGAAGCGCTGATCAACGATCGTTTCGGCGAAGGCCAGTAAGGTTTTGCAGGCGATGGCGTCCATTTTGCATCGTCGGCGCGTCATCGCAAGCCAGTCTTAAATATCGAATTTTTCCTGTTTGTTCCCTCCTATTTTCCGCATGATTGCCAAACATGGCGTTGTCCGGTAAGGTTTTGAGAGCTACCGCGATCATGATTTATATCAAGGCATAACAAATAACGCAGGAGACAAACGCGATGGCATCTTTTACCTTGCACGGTATTCCGGTTTCAAAAGGCATCGCGATCGGCCGCGCGCATCTGCTCGCTCCCGCCGCTCTCGACGTCAAGCATTACCTCATTCCCGACGACCAGGTCGAGGCGGAAGTGCTGCGCCTCAAAAACGCTATCGCCACGGTCCATCAGGAATTGCAGACCATTCGCAGCGAATTGCCCAAGGACGCGCCGGCCGAACTGGGCGCATTCATCGACGTCCATGCGCTGATCTTGTCCGACCCGATGCTGGCCGAAGTGCCGCTCAATATCATCCGTCATCGTTATTACAACGCCGAATGGGCGCTGGTGACGCAGATCGACGGACTGTCGGCGCAGTTCGATGAGATCGAGGATACCTATCTGCGCGAGCGCAAGGCCGACATCCAGCAAGTCGGCGATCGCGTCCTCAAGGTGCTCACCGGCAGTGCGATCAATTTGCCGCCGGCCGAAGGCGGCGATGGCGCGACCGCCAGCATCATTGTGGTGGCGCACGATATTTCTCCGGCCGACATGCTGCAGTTCCGCGATGGCGCGTTCGGCGGTTTCGTCACCGATCTGGGCGGCCAGAATTCGCACACGGCCATCGTCGCCCGCAGCCTGGACATTCCCGCCGCGGTCGGCATGAACAACGCTTCGACGCTCGTCAAGCAAGAAGATGTCCTGATCATCGACGGCGACGCCGGCGTGGTCATCGTCAATCCGTCGCCGCTGGTGCTGGCGCAATACCGAGCGCGCCAGGAGCGCATGCTGCGCGACCGCAAGAAGCTCGGCCGCCTCAAGAAAACGCCCGCCATCACGCAGGACGGCACCGAAATCACCCTGCTGGCCAACATTGAGTTGCCGACCGACAGCGCGCCTGCGCTGGAAGCGGGCGCCAACGGCGTCGGCCTGTTCCGTTCCGAATTCCTGTTCATGGGGCGTGCCGGGCATCTGGAAAAATTCCCTTCCGAAGACGAACAGTTCGAGTCGTATTGCCAGACCGTGCTGTCGATGAAGGGGCGTCCCGTCACCATCCGTACGCTCGACGTCGGCGCCGACAAGCCGCTGGACGAGGATGAACAAACGGCCCTGAACCCGGCCCTGGGTCTGCGCGCGATCCGTTACTGCCTGAGCGAGCCGCAGATGTTCCTGACGCAGTTGCGGGCGATCCTGCGGGCTTCCGCGTTCGGCCCGATCAAGCTGCTCATTCCCATGATGGCGCACGCCTTCGAGGTCGACCAGACGCTGGCTCTGATCGAGCAAGCCAAGGAGCAGTTACGCCAGCGCAAGCAGAAATTCGACGAAGACATCAAGGTTGGCGCCATGATCGAAATCCCGGCAGCCGCGCTGGCCTTGCCGATTTTCATCAAGCGGCTCGACTTCCTGTCGATCGGCACCAACGACCTGATCCAGTACACGCTGGCGATCGATCGCGTCGATCACGAAGTGGCGCATCTTTACGATCCGCTGCATCCGGCGGTGCTGTTTTTGCTGTCCAGCGTGATTGCGATGGGCCGCAAGGCGGGAATCCCCGTCTCCGTGTGCGGTGAAATGGCCGGCGACGTCAAATGGACGCGCCTGTTGCTGGGCATGGGGCTGCTGGAGTTTTCGATGCATCCGTCGCAGCTGCTGTCGGTCAAACAGGAGATTCTCAACAGCGACCTGACGCTGCTGGAGCCGCAGGTCAAGAAGGTGTTGAAGGCCACCGAGCCGTCCGTGATTGAAGCCGCCATGGCGCAATTGCGCACGCTCAACGCCGAGCCGGAGATCAAGGCGGCAGCCGCGCGTCGCCGCTGAGTTGTCGGAATTGCCGCAATGGCATGCCGTCAATTGTGGTTTGACGGCATGCGTCGACTTGGTTATTCTTACACCACTGCGCCGATTTGAATGGTTTATCCAAACCTCAGCTTGCGGGCGCCGGAACCCAGGTTCCATCTAAATACGGCTAAAGCGAGCTTGGAGCAGTATCAGACAAGCCCATTATTTAGCCCGCGAGCGCAAGCTTCCGGGCTTTTTTGTTTTTAATCCATGGCTTTGCCTGTGGATGGTTTAACTGCGAGATTACAAAGAGAGCCCATGTCGATCGGAATCGTATCGCCGCAAATCATGCATTTTCCCGAGCCCTTGCCGCTCAAGAACGGGACGTCGCTGGCCGACTATATGCTGATGTATGAAACCTACGGCACGCTCAATGCCGACAAGTCCAACGCCGTGCTGGTGTGCCACGCGCTCAACGCCTCGCATCACGTTGCCGGCGTCTACGCCGACGATCCGGAAAATGTCGGCTGGTGGGACAACATGGTCGGTCCGGGCAAGTCGCTCGACACCGACAAGTTCTTTGTCATCGGCGTCAACAACCTCGGCTCCTGTTTCGGCTCGACCGGGCCGATGCACGCCAATCCGGCCACCGGCAAGCCTTACGGCGCGAGTTTTCCGGTGGTGACGGTGGAGGACTGGGTCAATGCGCAGGCGCGCTTGGCAGACCGGCTGGGCATCGCGCAATTTGCCGCCGTCATGGGCGGTTCGCTCGGCGGCATGCAGGCGGTGGCATGGAGCATGATGTTCCCGGATCGCCTGCGTCACTGTATCGTCATTGCGTCGACGCCGAAGCTGTCGGCCCAGAATATCGCCTTCAACGACGTTGCACGCCAGGCCATCCTGACCGATCCGGACTTCTACGGAGGCGATTTTTACGCGCACGGCGTGGTGCCGAAAAATGGCCTGCGCGTCGCGCGCATGGTGGGACACATCACTTATCTGTCCGACGACGACATGGCGGAAAAATTCGGCCGCGACCTGCGTTCTGGCGAGTACCAGTTCGGCTTCGGCATCGATTTTGAAATCGAGTCTTACTTGCGCTATCAGGGCGACAAATTCTCGACCTACTTTGACGCCAACACCTATCTGCTGATCACCAAGGCGCTCGATTACTTTGATCCGGCGCGCGATTTCGGCGGCGATCTGGCCAAGGCTTTCGCCAATACCAAGGCGCAGTTCCTGCTGGCGTCGTTCATGACCGATTGGCGTTTTTCGCCCGAACGCAGCCGCGAGATGGTGCAGGCGCTGGTCAGCAACAAGCGCCGCGTGACCTACGCCGAAATCGATGCGCCTCACGGTCATGACGCCTTCCTGCTCGACGACCCGCGCTACATGAAATTGCTGCGTGAATATTATCAACGCGTGTGGGCTGAAATTGCTCAGGAGGAGTGCGCATGAATTTCCCTGAACTGAGCGTATTGCGCCCCGATCTCGCCTTTATCGCGCACTGGATTCGCGCCGGCTCCCAGGTCCTGGACGTCGGTTGCGGCGACGGCGTGATGCTCGACTACCTGCAGACCGACAAGGCTTGCAGCGGTTACGGCATCGAGATCGACGACGCGCGCATTCCCGAGTGCGTGGCGCGCAACGTCTCCGTGATCCAGCAGGATCTGGAGGGCGGACTGGCGATGTTCGAGGACAATGCCTTCGACACGGTGCTGTGCCTGTCGGCCCTGCAGATGGTCAAGGACGTCGAGGGCATCTTGCGCGAGATCGCCCGCGTCGGACGCGAAGCCACCGTGTCCTTTCCCAACTTCGCCTACTGGTCGCATCGCGTGGCCCTGCTGCGCGGACGCATGCCGGTGTCGAAGACGCTGCCTTACGAGTGGTACGACACGCCCAACCTGCGTTGCGCCACCATCAAGGACTTCGAAGAACTGGCCAACGAAGTCGGTCTGGAGGTGCTCGAATGCGTCGCGCTGCACGAAGGCAAGCCGATTACGTTCTTGCCGAACTGGCGCGGCAGCCTGGCCGTTTTCCGTCTGAAAAAGAAGTAGCAGGTTCCTGCGGCTGCGCCGGAAAAACAGACCGGCGCCGGCAAATTCCTTATACTCCGCAGACGCCTCCGTTCATGCATCGCCGTGAGCGGAGTTCAAGCACCTTGCCTTGCGCATACTCCAATCGTCCTTCATCGCCTCTTTATGACCTCATCCCCGATTTCGTGGCATAGCTATCTCAACCGTCGCATGCTGATCTGCGTGTTTCTGGGCTTTTCATCGGGGTTGCCGCTGTTCATTCTGCTGAGTCTGCTGCAGGCGTGGCTGGCGAAGTCGGGACTGAACGTCAAGGCGCTGGGCCTGTTCGCACTGGTGATGTTTCCCTATACCTGGAAATTCCTGTGGTCGCCGCTGATGGATCGCTTCCACTTCGGCAAGATGGGGCGCCGGCGCGGCTGGATGTTTTTCACGCAGATCGCGCTGTTTCTCGGCATCGGCGGCATGGGGATGCTGGATCCGCAGACCCAGGTCGGCACGATCGCCTTCATGGCCTCGGTAGTGGCTTTCCTGTCTGCCAGCCAGGACATCGTCATCGACGCCTATCGTCGCGAAATCCTGCCGGAAGAAGAGCTCGGCCTGGGCAGCGCCATTCACGTCAACGCCTACAAGCTGTCCGGCATGGTGCCGGGCGCCTTGTCGCTGGTGCTGGCGGACCTGATGGCCTGGCAAAGCGTGTTCTGGATCACGGCCGCCTTCATGCTGCCGGGTTTGATCTGCACCTTGCTGGTGAAAGAGCCGAAGGTCTATGGAACGCCGCCGAAAAGCCTGCGCGAAGCCGTGGTGCTGCCGTTTCAGGAGTTCGTGACGCGTGGCGGCTGGAGCGCGGCGCTGTGGGTGCTGGCCTTCATCTTCCTGTACAAACTCGGCGACAGCATGGCGACGGCGCTGGCGACCAAGTTTTACATCGACCTCGGGTTTTCCATGACGCAGATCGGCGTTGTCTCCAAGACAACCAGCCTGTGGGCCAGCGTGGTGGGCGGCATCGTCGGCGGCATCTGGATGATCCGACTGGGCATCAACAAGGCCTTGTGGATCTTCGGCGTGATCCAGGCGGTCGCCATTCTCGGGTTCGCCTGGCTGGCGCAGATCGGCGCCGACACGGTGGTGCTGGCGGCCGTCATTGGTTTTGAAGCGTTTGGCGTGGGATTGGGGACGGCGGCGTTTGTCGCCTACATCATGCGCGAGACCGATCCCCGTTACACGGCGACGCAATATGCGCTGTTCACCAGCCTGGCGGCGGTGCCGCGCACCTTTGTCAATTCTTCGGTCGGTTACATCGTGGCCGATCTGGGTTGGTTCAATTTCTTCATCCTCTGCTTCGTGCTGGCTTTGCCGGGCATGCTGATGCTGATAAAAATTGCCCCGTGGAACCATGTCGAGCATCGCCCGGAAGCGAGCGTGGAGATCCTGAAGTAGCAGCCGGCAAAAAATATTGCTTTGTCTTTCGTATTTTAGTTGACAAGGGATGGGTGTTCGCCTATAGTTTTGAGTTCCCTGCGCGGAGAGGTGGCCGAGTGGTTAATGGCAGCAGACTGTAAATCTGCCCTCTTACGAGTACGCTGGTTCGAATCCAGCCCTCTCCACCATTTTGGGATCAGTTTCATGTGTTGCGGTTGTGAAGCGGTAGGTAGTTCGATGCAGTTCCTCGCGGGTGTAGCTCAATGGTAGAGCTGAAGCCTTCCAAGCTTATGACGAGGGTTCGATTCCCTTCACCCGCTCCAAGTTTTGTCCGATTGCGTCGTTTGGTTGTTGGCGCAATTGGCAGGTAGGCCCTTGTAGCTCAGTGGTAGAGCACTCCCTTGGTAAGGGAGAGGCCACGTGTTCAATCCACGTCAAGGGCACCAGTTGTATTGTAGTTGTTGTGACAGCAATTAGCGCTTCAGCAAGTCAGCAAGTCGATCGGGCGCGTTGCCTGAACATTCTCATCAATCGTTAGGAGTCTAAGATGGCAAAAGGCAAATTCGAGCGGACCAAGCCGCACGTGAACGTTGGTACGATTGGTCACGTTGACCACGGCAAGACCACGCTGACAGCAGCAATCGCGACGGTGTTGTCGAAGAAGTTCGGCGGCGAAGCGAAGGCCT